>Ga0307989_1001401_pt1 | contig 12990 bp, 9 predicted proteins | sample EllFjometagen185_FD_203164 | JGI IMG/M metagenome (GOLD analysis project Ga0307989, IMG submission 203164) | Marine microbial communities from Ellis Fjord, Antarctic Ocean - #185 | ecosystem: Environmental > Aquatic > Marine > Unclassified | place: Southern Ocean | collected 2014-10-08 | reverse complement strand
TAAATTTGTAAACTCAAAGTTGTTAGTAGTAATAAAAAGTTTGGTGATCGAATTCAAAGTTGGTAGTAATAAAAACTTTGATCATCAATTTCAAAGTTGGTAGTATTAAATTTGTAAACTCAAAGTTGTTAGTAGTAATAAAAAGTTTGGTGATCGAATTCAAAGTTGGTAGTAATAAAAACTTTGATCATCAATTTCAAAGTTGGTAGTATTAAATTTGTAAACTCAAAGTTGTTAGTAGTAATAAAAAGTTTGGTGATCGAATTCAAAGTTGGTAGTAAAATTATTTTGTATCAATTTCAAGTTGGTAGTAATAAAAAGTTTGATGATCAATTTCAAAGTTGGTAGTAATAAAAGTTTGATGATGATTTCAAAGTTGGTAGTAAAATTATTTCATATCGATTTCAAAAGTTACTAACCCCTTTGTTGTCATATGCATGAATATTTGGTTTATTCTCAGATATTTAACCGTTTAACGAATATCGATTATTTTATCGTTTGTATTGGATTACTATTACGTAAAACTTTTTTTGAAAGTTATATATAGTAACTAAATAACACGAACACATAATGGATGATACACTTTATTATATAGTCGCATTACTTGTAATTGTGATATTTATTATGTTAATCACAAACATCGAAATAAACGATTTATCAGACACGTTAACAAAATTATTAACACCCGACGGCAAAATAAATGACAGTGCGTGGTATACAAGTGATGAACGAATGATGAATCCATTACTCAAACAACAAATATTATTAAATCGCAAATCTGGTATTACTCCACAACGACAACGCGAAATTGAATTGAACCCACCCATGTTCACATCAGTTGGTGATGTGATAATCAGTCAAACAACCGGAACGATGAATGATACTGAAAATCCATTGCAAACAATTGGCAAAACTGATATTTATGATAATACTGAAATAGAAGATAACTCTGATATAATTGAAAGTAATAATTTTGTGGATGATCAATCATATTATGACATGACTGGCGAAATAGATACAATTTCAGTCCATGTATCTAATATTGTTGGAAAATCAGATGAAATTAAACAATAAACATTAACCGATTATAACCAATTCTAATGACTCTAATTACAAGTGTGTTAAATCTTACAGATGATAAATGTCCTTCTTGTAAATGGGAAATGAATTTTTTATATGTTATATATGATCGAAATGTTACATCATTTATTAAACAGTATTAACATTGTAATATTAAATATTGCAAACCTTTTTCAGCATACATATACACAAATAGGCGGAATGTTTGTTGGAACCGGTGCGTTTGGATGTGTATATCGTCCAGCATTCGATTATGTTGTTAAAATTAATTCAAATGGAATTGAAGAAATTACAGATTTGCAAGTTCTTGATGGTTATATTTCCAAAATTATGAAAATACACTCATCACAAATCGAAGTAGAACAGAACGAATTGATCAATAAAATTGATCCTGAACACCTTTTCACTTTGCCAATTCTCAAAGCACTTGAATTCGACACTGACATTTGGAATACAATCGAAAAATCCAGTGAAATTAAAAAATGTAAATTGTTTGGAAATAAAAAACATGGATCCCAGTTAATTAATATAATTGTAAAGGATGGCGGAACTACTCATCGACATTTAATCACAAACGAACTTACTGATATGATATATTACTTATCAACAATCGATATAATATATTCGAGTTTCAACCCATTATTTACTGGTTTGAAATTAATGTATTCAAATGATTTAGTTCATCACGATATAAAATCAGACAATATTACGTTTGACGGGGTTCGTTCATATCTAATTGATTTTGGGATTAGTCATACAATTACCAGTTTCATCAATGATCAATACTATTTGGAACTGGTAGAATTTCATTCTCGATTGTTCCATTCTCATGAAAATTTTGAACAATTAATTACTTACAATACGAATAGTAAATCACTTTTACCGATTCATTATCCACCCGAATACATTATTACACAGTTAGCATTTGTCGAAAACTCCGATTACATTGATTTGGATGTTGGACTTAGAATCTTTAAACGCAGTTATCCCAATTTTAATGATGATGAAATATTAACATGTTTGAAATCACTTCGACGTTTAACAGATGAATATTTATCTATTATTCGCGATATTTGTAAACGCGGGTTCATAATTTATGATATGGATTATACATATAATCAGATTTCTGATATACTTAAACAATATTATTTACTTGCTGATACTGATGCAGACGATGATGAAATTAATGATGTGGTTGATGGATTTTTCAATCGGATTTCTACGGATCCACAAGTGATCGATTTCATTCGAAAGTTATATTCGAAATTCGATACTTTCAGTTTGGGTCGTATATTATATTCAGTTTGCTCACTTGATAAACGAATGATTGAACAACTTGATGATCGGAGTATTGAATTAAAACGTAAAAGAATTATCATTAATGATCATTATATGCGTTTTGCCAAACGAATGTATTGTCTCGATTTTGATACACGAATTAATGTTGATGAATTACTTTCACTTACAACACATAAGATGTAAATATAAATTATATGACCACGATAATCGATAATGCGCAATCGCATGAACTAAATCCGCCGTCTTCAAACATTCCAACATCAATAATACAATATGTTTTAGTCAATTCTCGTTGTTGTGTCACATAAAACAATCCAAACATTTCTGCTTGTTGCATCACATGGACCGTTGGCGAGTTCGATAAATAATAATCAGAAACACCCAGACCTTTTTTTGCTCGAATATCTGATGTGTAATTGATCGTTCCACCAGTTGAAAATATTACCCGTCGATTTGATAGATATTGCTTCATTTACTGAACCATCTACATATAATTGATAATCCATATCTGAATTTGGGTAGATGAAGAGTAGCAAACCTTATTTTTCATTTAGGGAGATTTTATGTATTTTTCATGTGAAACATCGGATTTCGGGGGGTCTATTCTAACTTAAACTTTTTTTATATTGAGATATAAATGAACTTGAAATCACAAACATGGATGAACAAGAACAAAGATGAAAATGAAAGGGAAAAGAAGAAGAAGAATTTGGAGCGGGAATAGATGAAGAATTCATTCAATCTTGTTGGTTATCCTCACAAGAAAAAGATGAGGGGGAAAAACGGAAATAATTGATTATAGAATTTGCTATCTGTGTGGGAATGAGATTATTTACACTGGAGAAAACAAGTGTCAAGAATGGGGGTATGTAATAAGACTGATTATTATGCGTTAATTCACGAGAGATTATCGGGCGTTCAATTTGATTTTGGAATTTATGTGATCCCTGAAAACGAGGAGGATCAAAACGAAGAAATTATAACACAATACGATGAGGGCATTAAGTTTCTTTCATCAAGATTGGAAGGAGAATGAAATATGAGAGGGGGAACAAAAGGAGATTACGAAAAAGAGCTCGAAATTTGCGACAAAATTGTGAAATATTACCATATCCGTGAAAATATGCACTAAATTATTTCAGTTAATAAAATGTAATTTGCATCATTCCATTTCCTCCAGAACCTGAACCTACTCCAACCGATTGTATTGTTCCTCCTCCTCCTCCTCCTTTTATTCCACTTTCTGGAAGACTCCATTCGCTCGCACCTCTTCCTCCCCGTCCAAAATATGATTTCCCACCATATCCTCCAAACATAACTGGTGTTGAAAGTCCCGTATTATGTCCGCGATTACCAATTTCTCCATATATAATTTCACAAATATCATCATAAGCTAGTTCAACTGAACCATATCCACTAATCCCTCCGCGAGAATATTCAGCCCCACGAAATCCTTCTTGTCCTCCATCTGCTTGTGCGATCTGATTACCATTCACATCATTTTCTTTACAATAACTGGGTAATCCTGGATCGCCATTATCGTTAGTATCTTTCCCAGCACCTCCTGTTCCACATTGAAAATATATTGAAGAAAGTGATAAATCTGAAATCATAGTTTTTGTTATGTAAATTTTGACGTATCCACCTGCACCACCACCACCTGAACTATCACTAGCACCTTGAATTCCACCTGCTCCGCCTCCGCCACCCACTATTTCTAAAATTAATCCATTACATCCTGCTGGTATGGAAATGGTTTGTGTTGTTTCATATCTAACTATTGATTTTGGAAAAATGCTTCCTGAAAAATTACCACTTACATTCAAATCACCACCCACATCCAAATCTTTTCTAATAGTTGTTTTATCATTGCTTATAATCATAGCAGTTTCCGTTAATTCATATTCTCCATGACTAACACTGGTTTTTATACGTAAATCCGCTGTTCCCCATCCCCCATTCATCTGTGAATATAAACACACTCCACAGTGTTCATCATATAAAGCACCATCTCCAAAATATGTAGTAGTTGCTAATTGTATTGAATTATGATCAAAGATTGTAGTATTATGTGATGATGATTGTCCAATCGATAATCCATTATTACCCTCAATGCTAATTGGAGTATATGCTACGATTTCATCTGTTTGGAAAGTAATTATATCAGTAGCACCAATAACAACTTTTAATTCTGCTTCTGTCTCATCCCAATGTAATGTTTCCAAATCATCGATAATAGAATGTACAACAACATCGCTATATTTTATGCAATAATTTAACGTTATATATGGTTGTATAATATTATGTGCTTCTCCTGAACCTGTGTTATCAATTGTTATTCCTGTTGTTGACGATGATGTATATCCTAATACTTCATTACCCTCAGCAGTATTTCCAACCTCATAATATAAACCTGTTGTTGTTTCTGTTATATTAGTCTCGCCATAATATGTTTGTAGACCTGGATTCATACAAATAGGAGATATATGTCTATGAGAATTTTCAGTTGTAGTATGATTATGAACTGGCATTTCTGCGGTTGAAAGAACATGCGTTTTTTCTCCTCCCGTTTTTCCTAATGTATTGAATTCCACTTCACTTCCTTTTCCTACAATGGTTCGTCCTTCAATATTTGGTAAATTGAACGTTGTTGAACCATCTCCAACACCATATGTAGTTCCAATAATTGTAAATAATTGAGCATACACACTTCTCGATATTGCTGAACCATCACACATTAAATATCCTGATGGAGGTGTATTATTCGTATAACTAATAACTGAACCAATCGGCAATCCATATATTGAATTACTATCTAATGACAATGAACCGGTAATATCGACATTTCCATCTAATGTAATATTATTTCCCGAACTAATTGTTAAATCTGTTCCATCTCCACTTATATACTCACTACTATCTACAAAACACAATTTTTGACCACTGTTTGGAATTATAATTGAACCATCGTAATCAATCACCAAATTCTTAACTGGTGTAATTGATAAGTTTTGTGTTGTGTAAAATTCCAAATTTCCTGGTTGACTTGTGCTACTCATATCATATATTGATTGTGATGAGATACCCGAAACAAAATAACTACTTGCAGTTCCAATTACGATACTATCTGAACCTCCAAAGCACAATGTGCCGAAGTATCCTTGTCCACCTGCTCCGCTTGCGTAGTTATTGAATAAATACAACCTGCTTTCATCTCCAATAACAGTAGGAGTTAAATTAGACGTATTTATTACAATATTATTATAACTTGTCATCAGTTCGTTTGGTTGATCCAATATCAACTGAACTTTACTGGCATCACTTTTTCGAAATTGAACATAATCACTATCAAGATAGATATTGCTGTCCAATTCAATATTGGATGAACCCGCATCGTTTGATAAACTCAATCGATTACTCGAAATGAGATATGTGCTTGTATCATCTCCCAATATCCTCAATATATTGCCTGTGTCAGTGTTAAATGATATTTCATTAGTCGCTATCAAATCAATATTATTTCCACTGGTCAGTGTCAAATCTGTATTATCACTCTCTATTTTCTCTCCTCCATCGCCGAATATCAATCCAATATTAACTGGAATGATTACATCCGCAGTAGCAGTTAGATTTAAATTGTTCAATGAATTAATTGTAAAATCGGTTCCATTTGATTCTATCTTGAATGTATCTGCACCAAATGTCAAACCAATATCTTGTGGAATGTTGACATCAAATGTTGTGCTTGGTGTGAGATTAATATCTCCGCCACTTGAAACCGTTAAATTAGTATTATCACTTTCTATTTTTTCAGTTCCATCACCAAATATCAATCCAATATTAACTGGAATAATAACATCCGCAGTAGCAGTCAAATTAATATATGCTCCTGATCCAATTGTCAAATCTGTTCCGTTGCCAGATATATATTCTCCCACATCTACAAACGCTATTCCATCAACAAATGTTTTTACTCCATATAATGATTGTGATTGATCATCGATATGACCATATGTTATTCCGGTTGTTGCAAGAGCTACATTTGCTAATGCATTATGATCACTAACTGTTGCACTCGTACCAATTCGACCGATAACCGAACCTCGCAAATCAACATAATCTGATCCATCATTGGTTGTTACTATTCTACTTTTAACGGTATTTGCATAATTATCGTCAGTTTGAATAATAATCGTCGCGACAAATTTAAATTCAATGATTGGCAATCCTTCAGTTATAAGAGAATTGATTTCGATTTCTGCACCATCCCGAGCATCACGCTTACGTGTATATAAATTCTGTCCTTGAAAAACTACATATGGTCGATCAACATCATTTGTAATTGCTACATGACACAATACAAAATCTTTATTACCAACTTCTGTTTGTTGCCAACTACCACCGGTCAATTGATTATAATTTGCACGATTTGTTCCTGTTATTAGAACTGGAAAACTCGCAGTTTCATTACTTCGCCAAATATTTGATGTATCTAATCCATCTCTGTAAAAAACTGGAATATTTGCGGTTGATAATCTCGCAGACGGTGTAAATCGTGCATCTTCGTCCCATCCAACACTTGCTGTATTACTAAACTCGCAATGAGCAGGTATACTTCCATTTTCATCAGCCAATATGTCTCCTAATTGTCCGCCAGATTCCAACATAAAACCTTGAACTAAATGAAGATATGCATGTGTCTGTGAACTCATAATTATTCCATGTCGATATTCATGTCCAATATACAGTGCTTTTGAATTAGTCTTATCCCAATATATACATGCAATCCATGCATATTTTTCAATCAAATCAAGTGAAAATGTTGTTGTTTCTGTTATATTTTCACTATTATAATATATATAATGAATTCCTTCGACGTCGCTGATTTCAAATGTTTGAACGCCGGTCTTCGTATATTTAGTGATTGTATAATAACTGAATGAACCTTCGGAGGATGTTAATGTCAATGTCATTGTTCCATTATCAAATGTTAATGACATATGACTTGAATCGACAAACCCTCGCGGATCACTTTTATCTGTATTTATTTGACCTAATGCATTCATGTCAGTTCCACCGGTTGTTGTAAAATTCAATCCATTCATTAATCCTGTATCGGTTATATATGTTACTTCCGAACTATCACTGTTCAAAATTGATAATTTTGTTGAATCATCGGTATTACCTAATTTGATATTTATCAAATTGCTTGAAACAATAGATAAATCTGTTCCGTCGCCGGATATATATTCGGCACTATCATTAAATGTTATTTTATCAAAACCTGTTTTATAAGACATTCGTTTGTCCTTTTATATATACGTATATATTGTATTTAATAAAACTTTCGAACACATATTAAAAAATCGGAATAGTTCCAATTTCAATTTAATTTGATTTATATTTCAAATATATTAACATTTTGATTAATGTAAAAAGTAAAAAATGTCAACATGACGGTTGTGATAAGACAAAGTTTTAATTTTGAAGGACAAATCAAAGGATTAAATTGTAAATACGGTACATTACCTAATATGATTAATGTAAAAAGTAAAAAATGACAACATGGTGTAATAGATATATTTGCTCCAGAATAGTAGTGTATTTAATGTTTAATTGCTGAAAAACAGGATTATTTAAAAATCCAAACACTAATCAATATATTGTTTTAATTATCCCTGTCGATAATGATTAACTAATTTTTAGATGTTTAACGAATTTGGTAAATTCCTTTAAAATATATGGACTATTCATTTTAATGATTAGATTTGTAGTTTTTGTATCTACTGTTGAATCATCGGATTTATATTTTGAAATATATTTAGAGATATTCATACACAATTATCTGAAAAATTAACTGCTAATTTTGAAAAATTGAAGAATGACGTCAATTTAGGGATTAAATTAGTAATCATTCCTGACGATAAAGGACAACTCAAAATACATTACAGTGTTATTTATAGTGCAATAGTTTTACAAATTCAAAATAAAGTGTACGTCAAACATTTTTCTCAAATAGATTTAATTCCGAAACAATATGTTGCGAATGATGCGTCTGAAACAATTATTGATTGGGAAAAAACAAATAATGATAAAAATATTTTACAAGTCGTAGGAGAACAACGAAAATATGGTGATTTTGATTATATTGATGACATGAAACAAAACAAAGACAAATATCAATGTGATTACATTGTTACTCGAAAAGAAAAAACAATAATTGACAAATTTAAATTTGGGTTTGTATATTTGAATAATATAAATCCATCAAACGATGAAATACGAGATATGCGATTGAAATATTTAAAGTCTGTCAAAAGACATAGTAATGATTTGATTGAAATCGAATTGAAACAATTGAAAACGAAGATTTTTCAAGAAAGTGATATAATATACAAAACAAAGACATATTGTTTTGATTATGAAGAAGAAACAGTGAACGACACATTAATTATGTGGGTTTCGCGTTTTCCGATTATTATACATACGATTGATTTGACTTGTCAATCTCCAACGAAAAGTTCATTGAGAAAAGGATTTACTCGTTTTACCAAATTATTTTAATCTACAAAACTACGGATGAAAACTCCTGGAACAATAATAAATATCATTAAAACACAACAGAACTAATATGCACACCACTGTGTGCCATTTGAATATAATGCAATTGAATTATATGCTCCATTAATAACATACGTCGAATTACCAATAATAGTTTCTGCAATATATCCATCAATTGTAATATTATTTGAACCAGCATCGCCAGTTTCGTCGACAATAACAAACATTTTCCCAACATTGACTGTTGAAATTTCTGGTAAATCTATTTCTATTGATCCACCAGAAGTATTTATGCCTATGACATGATCAGTATTTAACACAGTATATGGACTATCTCCAATTACGATTGCGGTTCTTTTAATAACTGGTACAGTATTTATAAGATGTAATGCTCCACTACTTTGTATGGTCATATCAGTTCCATCTCCTTCGATTTTTTCTCCATCATCGCCAAACGTCAATCCAATATTTGTAGGAACATTGATATCAAATGTCGCACTTGGAGTCAGATTTATATCTCCACCACTTGAAACCGTCAAATCTGTATTATCACTTTCTATCTTTTCAGTTCCATCACCGAATATCAATCCAATATTGACAGGAATAATCACATCAGCAGTAGCAGTTAGATTTAAATTATTCGATGACGAAATTGTTAAATTCGTTCCGTCTCCTTCGATTTTTTCTCCATCATCGCCAAACGTCAATCCAATATTTGCGGGAATATTTACATCTCCAGTTGCAGTTAAATTAATATCAACCCCAGAATTCAATGTTAAATCTGTGTTGTTAGATTCTATCTTTTCTGTTCCATCACCAAATATCAATCCAATATTGACTGGAATGATAACATCGGTTGTTGCGGTCAAATTTAAATTGTTTGATGAATTGACATTAAGATTTGTTCCATCTCCTTCGATTTTTTCTCCATCATTTCCGAATGTAAGTCCAATATTTGCGGGAATATTGACATCCCCAGTTGCAGTTAGATTGATATCTGTGCCTGAGTTCACCGTTAAATCTGTTCCATCACTGGTTATATTTTCAGTTGTTCCAACTAATTGAACTTTGGCGAACATTGTAGTATCGCTTGTAGCGACTGATTGATCCATTGCACCAACATATCCCCATTGCGTGCTCGAAATGGTTGATGTTCCAATATTTTGAAGTTGTTGAATTTCCGCATCTGTCAATTCATTTAATTCAGATGATAATGCTTGATCAATAATTATTGGATACCATTTGTTATTATATAATCCGAATGTGGCAGAACGTATTATACTGTATGTATTATAAGTTATAGCACCATCACTTGATTTGGACGCAATACGGAATTTACTGGTTGTTAAATTATCGAATTGTATTTTAGTGCCATTCGCACCGTCAATTGCCAATAAATTATATGTTTTCAATGTTCCAGTATCAATTGTATATTTAACGACGTACATATCTCTTCCAGCAATTAATGACATAGTATCTGATACAGTTGTAGCATCACTCGCATATATATTTAAAGTGGAACTTGCGTAATCACCCACCATAAACAGATTGTCGCTTGTATCAAAACATGCTCCTCTTCCATAATCGGAAGAATTAGAACCACCAACAATAGTTGCAAAATCAGGAACACCATCAACACTTAAACGAACAATATAACCAGAAACGCTTCCCGGATTGGTCAATGTGTATATTAAATTATCTGAATAGTCATAAACATTCAATGATGAACTATCAGAGTGAATAGATGTAATCAGTGTATCTTGTGAAGAGTTAATGTCAATCGTACCCCAAAATAAGTCCTCCGTTCCAGTTCCGCCGATTAGTACTTTCCATTGAGGAGAACCAGTAGAATTATATTTGACAATCAATATATCGGAACTGCCTAAACTTGTAACAGTTTGCCATAAATCATCGTTGTAATCATATATATTAGTTGTTCCTGTGAAAGTACCTATAAAATATGAATTTCCACTATCATCACAACACACACCGTAACCATTGTCTGAACCACTTGCTTCAATACGTGAAAACCATTGCGGAACACCATTTGTATTATATTTAACAAGAAACCACACATTGCTTCCAATACGGGCACGTGATTCAAAAACCGAACCATTATTGGGTTGATATGTGGATATCGTAGCACTTTCAGAACGTCCTGTAATATATAAATTACCGGATAAATCAACAGCGGAGTTATAAAGTCGTTCAGTTGAAGTTCCACAAATGCGATTAGTCCATTGTGGGGTTCCACTTGAATTGTATTTTATTACAAACCCGCTAGAAGAAGTTCCACCTGTGTTTTCAATAGTTCCCCAACTAATATCACTTGAATCGTATACAGTCGCGGTTCCACCATCAAACCATCCGCCAATATAAACATTAGACGAACTATCGACATTCACATTTAAAGCTTCGGTATATGAACCAGTAGTTAGACGTGTATACCATTGAGATACACCAGTATTGTCGTATTTTACAAGACATCCAGTTCTACTGCCTATTTTTGTTATAGTATTGCCCGAGTTAACGTTGTCGGCGTCATAAATAACCGCGTTTCCATCAATACGTCCAACAACATAAAAATTATCATTTGAATCGATACAACCTGCTAATATACGAGTATAAAAACCGGCAATACGAATTCCATATACAGGAGTTCCGGATGAATTGTATTTAACTGCTATACCATCATTACTTGCCGTATAATTAATAGTTAATGTATTTACATCACTTGAATTATATGCGTTAAGTGAATTTCCGGAATAACCAAATACATAAACATTATCGTCTGAATCCGAAGTACAACCTTGTGTATAATCATTTGCAGAGCTTGCCATTTGTGCTCTCCATGTAGGATTTGTCGAATTTCCGGTTACATTTGTGAAATACGTTAAAAACTTATCAGTTAATAATGTAGTTGTGGTTGAATCATTTGTATTATATCCATGTTGTAATGTATCTTCTATATATAAATCATTAGTTGAAGTAAGCGACGCAACAGTCATTGTTCCGTCACTTTCGATAGTAACTTGTGTAGTCAATGCTGAACCAGAATTGGTTGATAAAATCATTTTACCTTTTGTATCATCAATTGTTCCATCATGTGCGACTAATACTTTACCTAATGAAGAATCGGAATGGTCGTTGAAGATAATTGATGTTTCTGCTCCTCCTTCGGTGTGTTCGTTTGTCAAATTAGTAATTGTAACTTGTGGGGAACTTGCAGATTGAACAGTCACTGCGGTTCCTAAAATTGTTCCTCCATCATTTATATATGCTACTTCACTGTCATCACTATCTTTTATTGAGAGTTTTGTTGAATTGTCATTGTTTCCTAATTTAGCGATTGTGGAACCACCTGAATTAATTGTTAAATTCGTATTGTTGCTCTCAATTTTTTCGACACCATCCCCAAAAATAAGTCCAACATTAACTGGAATGATAACATCGGTTGTTGCTGTCAAATTTAAATTATTAGATGAAGAAATAGTCAAATCCGTTCCGTCACCTTCAATTTTTTCTCCATCATTTCCGAATGTGAGTCCAATATTAGCAGGAATATTCACATCACCAGTTTGAACACTTAAATTAATATCTCCATATGAAATAAGATTTAAATCTATACCATCAGTGTTTATATAATAAAAATCACTTTCGCTTTCATTTCGTTTGAAATATACAGATTTGACTTCAATATTTCCATATTGTCCTGTAAATACCTCGCTACTATTAGTTGCGTCTGGAATAAAAGTGAAACGACCAACACTATCATTGAATCCGAAAAATCCTTCGTGTGCTTCAGTATCAAACCAACGGAATGCATTTCCGCGATCTTTATTGTCATCTAATACTGGTGGGGTTGATCCGCCTAATGTTAAAATAGGATCTTGAATAGTTACAACTGTCGAGTCGATTGTAGTGGTTGTCCCATCAACTGCTAAATCACCAAACAATCTAGTTTTTCCGTCTGAATCGATTCGTAGTCGTTCGGTTGCTGAACTATCACCGGTAGCACGAGTATAAAATCGTAACATACCATTATTGTCG
>Ga0307989_1001400_pt1 | contig 13002 bp, 9 predicted proteins | sample EllFjometagen185_FD_203164 | JGI IMG/M metagenome (GOLD analysis project Ga0307989, IMG submission 203164) | Marine microbial communities from Ellis Fjord, Antarctic Ocean - #185 | ecosystem: Environmental > Aquatic > Marine > Unclassified | place: Southern Ocean | collected 2014-10-08 | reverse complement strand
TGTTTTAGTCTGATTATTTAAAAAGCTTTTTATTGACAGAGGGGGGTTTAGTTTATTAAATTTGTATGCGTTTATATAACCACTTCCGAGTCTTTTTTTTTGTTGATTAGTAATTTCCGCACAATGATTACTACATACCTGGAGCAGTAAGAATCCAGTTTTGGATGGTTTTAAACATCACTTTCACCCATAGGGATTTCAGATATCCATTAATTTAGATATCAGTTTTGGATGATTTATATCAAGGAGGAGAATTAAAAAATGTCACCAGCACTTATTGCACCTGCGGATTATTTAGTTTTGGGTATTCCCGTACTAGCTTTAAACATTCTTATCACCTTAATCGGGTTAGGGGTTTTCTGTTATGTTGGGTGGAAACGTCTAGAACCATTATTAAACGCAGCACCTGATCAAAGGTTCAACCGAATACCTGAACGAATTGGAGTTTTCTTAAAAATACTGGTCGCTCAGTACCGACAACCTAGATATATGCTGGCGGGAGTACTGCATATGGCCATTTTTTTTGGTTTTATTGCTCTCTCCATCAGAACAATTTCATTAGCGATCATGGGGTTATGGCCAGGTTTTGCCATTCCGGGTCTTGATGGCGGTATCTATTTTGTAATTAAAGATTACGCTGCAACGATTGTACTGATTGCCTGTATCATAGCTGCTATTCGACGCGGAATTTTTCAACCTGCCCGATACAAGGTACCGGAAAAATATGGTCATGATCATACCGGAGAAGCTGTATTTGTACTGGCTGTGATTTCAACTTTGATGTTATCAGAGAGTATTTTTGAAGCCGCTCTAGCTGGAGCTGAAGGCCAAAACCATATGGCACCGGCCACATTAGCATGGATTTTTGCCGGAATGTTCAATGGAGGTTCTATTCCCACTTTACAAGCGACTCATGTGGTTTCATATGTGATTCATGATATTGCTTTTTTCTTCTTTTTATGTTTTTTACCCTTCGGCAAGCATTTTCATGTAATTACTTCCTGGCCAAATGTTCTTTTCATGAGACTTGACAAAGGAAACATCAAGCCGGTTAAGTACGGAATATCAGCAGAGCAACTGGATGAACTTGAGTCATTTGGTGTGAAAAAGCTGGAAGACTTCACTTGGAAACATCTGCTCGATTTTTACACCTGTGCTGACTGTGGAAGATGTTCGGACCAATGTCCGGCGAATGCTGTCGGTAGACCTTTATCTCCAAGATTTATCTCGATTAAAGGCCGTGATCTGCTGTTTAAAAACTATCCACTATTCGGTAAGAAACTGGAAAGTAAGATGTTGATCGGTGATATTTATGAAGAAGATGAGATCTGGTCCTGTACAACCTGTGGTGCTTGTGAACAGGAATGTCCACTCGGAATTGAATACATTGATAAAATCGTTGATTTAAGAAGGGGAATGGTTGATGAAGGTATGGTTCCCCAATCACTGCAAAAACCATTGAAAGCCCTGGAAAAAAGAGGAAATCCATGGGGTAAAATGGAAAAAAAGAAGCTTGAATGGGCTAAAGATAAGGAATTTGCGGCTGAATGTGAAGTCAAGTCACTGGAAAAGGGTGATACTGCTGAAACATTATACTACGTTGATAGCATCACTTCTTTCGATGACAGAATGCAAGATATCGCCAGAGCTACTTCTCGTGTGCTGACAGCAGCCGGTGAAGATTTCGGAGTTTTGGGTAAACTGGAGAAAGATTCAGGAAACGAAGTCAAACGTTTTGGTGAAGAGATGCTTTTTCAGGATTTGAAAAGCAACAATACTGAAGCTATCAAAGGATCAGGCGCTAAAAAAATCATCACTGCTGATCCACATACATTCAACGTTTTAAAGAATGACTATGAAGGATTACCACCTGTTGAGCATATCAGTCAGCTGATTGCCCAAAAAGCAAAATCCGGTGAACTTCAATTTGATAAGGTAAAAGACAGTAGCAAAATTTATACGTACCATGACCCTTGCTACCTGGGAAGACACAATGACGTCTATGACGATCCAAGAGACGCCATTGATGCCATTCCGGAAATTAAGCGTGTTGAGATGACCAAGAACAGAGACCGTTCTTTCTGCTGCGGTGGTGGTGGTTTAATGTTGTTTTATGAACCAGAAGAAGAGACACGGATGGGTGTATTAAGAGTGCAAATGGCCAAAGAGGCTGGAGCAAATGTAATTGTAACCGCATGCCCCTTCTGCCTGGTGAACATGGAAGATGCTATCAAGGTAGCAGGTTTGGAAGGCGAGATGGAAGCGATTGATCTCGCGGAACTGGTTGATCAACACTTAAAAAAGTAATCCTTTCAACCGTTTCTAATTGAAGCCGGTATTAAGGAAACTAAACTGGCTTCGAGTATTAATATTTTTTGTAAAGGGAATGGTTAGTAGCATTATTACATTCCCTGATAAATGAGTTTAGAAGTTAAACATTCTGGAGGATGAATATGGAGATTTTGGTTTGCGTGAAGAGAGTCCCCGACAATGAAGAAAATGAGATAGAACTCAACGATGACGGTAATGACATTGAAAGAGACGATCTTGTTTATTCTGTAAATGAATGGGATAACTATGCTGTTGAAGAGGCCATTCAGATAGTTGATGAGCATGGTGGTTCTGTAACTGTAGTAACTATTGGTGACGAAGAGGCTGAAGAAGTCTTAAGAAGAGAAATGGCCATGGGCGCTGAAAAAGGCATTCTGGTAGATGATGAATCTCTTGAAGGCTCTGATGGTAAAGGAATCGCAGCTGTACTAAAGGCTGTTACTGAAAAAGGAAGTTATGATCTGATTATGACAGGTGCACAGGCAGATGCCGGACAAGCTCAGGTGGGTGGTATGCTGGCAGCTATGATGGATATACCTTATGCATCACTCGTAAACAAGATTGATGTGATCGATGATAAGAAGCTTAAGATTGGAAGAGAGATCGAAGGTGGAGATCAGGAATTAAATGAAATCGACCTACCCTGTGTTCTTTCTATTCAAACAGGTATCAACGAACCAAGATATGTGGGTATTCGTGGTATCAGAAAGGTTGCATCTGTAGAAATTCCTACTTTTAATGCCGGTGATCTGGGTATCGGAGCTGATGTAGCTGGTGAAGCTGCGGCTAAAGTCAAGAAAGTTGACTACTTCCTGCCTGAAATGGGTGAAGGTGCTGAAATGCTTGAAGGAAGCACAGATGAGATCATTGATAAACTTATTGAACTACTTAAGGCTAAAGGAGGACTACAATAATGGCTCAAATCTTCGCATATATCGTACATAAAAACGGCGTAGCTGATGATACCGCTCTTGAGTTGATCACAGCTGCTAAGAAAATTGATGCTTCTGCTGAAGTCACAGCAGTTGTTACGGGTTCAGGAGCAAACCTGGACACTGTTTGTAATGAAATGGCAGCCTCATATAAAGAAGTTTACAAACTTGATAATGATGGCTTGGCATATCCGAACGCAGAAGTTGTTCGTGGTGTTTTAGTCAACGCTCTGCCTGCTGGCTCAATCATTCTGATTCCTCATAATACATTCGGAATGGATCTGGGACCCGGATTGTCTATCAAAGTGGACTCTCCATTTGTATCAGATGCTGTTGATTTTGAAGGTGTTGATGGGTCTAATCTTAAGATTATCCGTCAGGAATTCGGTGGCCAGGTCAGCACACATGTGACTTGTGATATCTCAAATGGTGCTGTAATTAACGTAAGACCTGGACCTTTCCTGCCAGATGAAAGTAAAAGTGCAGGTGGAAGTGTAACCGATAAGTCTGGCGATATTGGTGAACTGGCTACTGGCCGACGTTATCTGGAAACTGTAATTCCAGAAGCTGGAGATGTTGATATTACTAAATCTGACGTTCTGGTCTCTGTTGGACGGGGAATTGAAGATGAAGAGAATATCGAAGCTGCTAACGAACTCGCCGAAGCAATGGGCGCAGTCGTTTCCTGTTCACGACCTATTGTTGATGCCAAGTGGCTAGATAAGTCTCGACAGGTGGGTACCTCCGGACAAACGGTAAAGCCAAAAGTCTACATGGCTATGGGAATCAGTGGTTCTTTCCAACATCTGGGTGGAATCAAAGGGTCTCCTTTCATGATTGCAGTGAATAAGAATGCCAAAGCGCCAATTTTTCAGGTTGCTGATGTCGGGATTATTGCTGACATTCAAGAATTTATGCCAGAGCTGGCAGAAAAAATTGGAGAATCAAAATAGATCTCTTCTGATTTAGCAGCTTTTTGAGTCGCCTGTATTGATTACCATAACAGGCGACTTTTTTTTTGCTTAAAAAATATCCCACCACCCATTTTCATTCCGCATGGAATCACTCGTCTATTCACAAAAAGCGATTAAAGAGATAGAGTGATCAAAAAAGATAATAAATCAGAAAAATATATTCTATTCGAAGAGAAGAACACGTAGCCCAGATAAACTGGATAAGTACCTTATAAATAATTTCCTACTGAAAAACGCAGAAAATTATTTATAAGGTACTAAAAGTTACAATCAAAGGAGACCCATATGAAATATCAGCCCAGTAATACCATCGTTTCAGTCGCCCAGCAACAAGCAAAAACTCATCCTGATAAAAATTACATCACCTTTTTAGAAGACGGTGATAATAAGGAAGTTAAACGGAGTTATGGCGAACTGGATAAATCGGCAAGACATATTGCCGCATGGCTGAAGCAAAATGGTCTCGAAAAGGGAGATCGCGCAGTAACTATTCTCCCTAATAGTGTTGAATTCATAGAGGTTTTCTTTGGGTGCTTATATGGAGGGGTTCTGGCCGTTCCACTTTCTGAACCCGCAGGCTTAAAAAAAATGCCCTCATATCTGGAAACCTTTATTCCCACTTTGAAAACCAGCAAGCCAAAAGTTCTCATCACGACTTCAGTTCTGGTTGATTTTTTGCTGAACCAGCTTCCAGAAAACTTAAAAACACTGTTCTCATCAATCAAAATCGTATCTGTAGACGAAATCTGTACAAATCCGTCTCTGGAATGTGATCTGCCTGATCTGAGTCCAGATGATACGGCATATCTTCAATTCACTTCAGGAAGTACTGGCATCCCCAAAGGGATTATGATTGGCCATAGTAATATTATGGTCAATATGGAACAAGCCCGTGTATTTGGTGATTGGGAGGAAGGAAAAGGAACAGCCCTCTGGCTACCACTTTTTCATGATTTTGGTTTAGCTGCCGGATTGATGGGGGCAATGTATAATAGTGGATTTGTTATTTTAATGACGCCGGTTCATTTTATCATCAACCCCTTACGCTGGTTAACAGCCATTACAAAATACCGGTGTGAATATAGTTATGCACCCCCTTTTGCATTTGATATCTGTTATAAAAAAGCAACCGCGGAACAGAAAAAAGAACTGGATCTTTCCAGCCTGGTATCCGTTGTCTATGGCGCAGAACCGGTCCACTATACCGGCGTGAAAAACTTCAACGAAAGCTTTAAAGAATGTGGTTTAAGCCCAACGGCCATTCGACCCGGATTTGGGATGGCGGAAACAGTCATCATGTTCTCTGAATCCGGTGGCTTGGATTACATCTGTGCGGACCGAAAAATTCTGGAGACTGAAGGGAAACTGGAAATCATTGATGAATCTGCACCTGAAGAAAACAAGAAATATCTGGTCAATCTAGGATCACATATGCTTGAACACGAAATAGCCATCAAAGACGAAAACAACAAACCTTTACCCGAAGGTATCGTTGGCGAAATCATGATTTCCGGCCCCAGTGTCTGCCAGGGGTATTTTGAGAATCCCGATGCAACCCGTGAAGTGTTTCAGCAAAAACTGGAAGGAAAGGATGCGGCTTTCCTTTCTACAGGTGACCTGGGACTACTATGGAAGGAGCATCTCTATTTTAGCGGTCGAATTAAAGATCTGATTATTATCCGAGGAAGAAATTACTACCCTCAGGACATTGAATATGCCATACCGGATGTTAAAGAAATTCGACCCGGATGCGTTATTGCTTATTCATCCTCCGAGCAGGAAGGTGGAGAATCGCTCGTATTGGCAATGGAAGTCAAACCCGCTCTTTTAAAAGACCCGAACATGTTCCAGGATTACATACTACCCGCCATCGACCAGAAAGTCATCGATCTGGTGGGAGAAAAATTCCAGATTTATCCAGCCGAGCGAATCTACCTGACCCCAGGAACGATTGCAAAAACATCGAGTGGAAAAATAAAACATACCGCCAACAGAATCCGGTTTAAAGAAGAATCTTTCGATGGATTACTCGTCCGTCTTCCGGAAAAGCAAGAAGAGGAAGAGGCAACTGCATTTTCAGGAATTCAGGCAACCATCATGCAGTTATTTAAAAAAATCGTCGAGCAGGAACCCCTTTTGGATGAGCCTTTTTTAGATTTAGGTGGGGATTCGATTAAAATCCTGGAATTTGTTGAAACACTCCAGGAAAAGTTTCCGACCGGAGATGATGATATTATGGATATGATAGATGAAACCACAACATTGGCAGACATGGTGAACTGGTTGGAAGAAAGATCTTCATAGTGATCGCAAACATCTAACAAGAGGCTGACATGAACGATATGTACCGGGAAAAGCTCATGACTGCTGAAGAGGCAATCAAGAAAATTAAGTCGGGAAAGCGGATATTTGTTGGGTCAGCCTGTGGAGAACCCATGCACCTTGTTAATGCTTTAACCCAAAACGCCTCCCATTTTTCAGACCTGGAAATTGTCAGGTTGATGAGTTCAGACGGATCGCCATTGAGTCTTCTGGCCAGCCGAACCATGGAGCATAATTTCAATATTCGTTCTATATACCAGGGATGTGCCAGTACCAGTGCTTTAGCAGCTAATCGGCGATATATTGCCCCCATGAACCTGTTTGCGGTTCCCCGTCTATTTCGAGACAAACAATTGCCTCTACAGGCGGCTCTGATCCAGGTTTCTCCACCTGATAAATTCGGCTGGATGAGCCTGGGAATCTCTGTTGATATTACCATGGCAGCTGCCCAGTCAGCTGATATTGTGATTGCTCAGGTGAATCCAAAAATGCCACGGATTTTAGGACATAGTTTTATTCATGTCAAAGATGTCGATATTCTGGTTGAACATGAAGAGGATCTGCCTGCCATTAAAAGCATGATCGAATTTGAGTCTGCCCACACCATCGGACGTTTGGTTTCAAATCTGATTGAAGACGGATCGACTCTCCAGATCAGTCTCGGCAATACCCCTCAATCCCTCATGCTTGCTTTGTCAGAAAAAAATGATTTAGGAGTTCATAGCCAATTCATGATCGACGGTATGATGGAACTGATAAAGAAGGGCGTCATTACCAATAACAAAAAAGGGCTTAACGAAGGAAAATCGGTGGCCAGCAGTGCCATTGGCAGCCAGGAGCTCTATGATTTCCTGCATGATAATCCATCAGTAGAGTTTTATCCTTCGGACTATACCAATAACCCCGGTATTATCGCTCAAAACAACAAAATGGTCTCTATCAATGTTGGAATGGCGATTGATCTCACCGGTCAGGTAGCCGCCGAAGTGATGCCATACAACCACTATTCTGGAGTCACCGGTCTTTTGGATTTTGTGAGAGGTGCCTCCCAATCACCTAAAGGCAAATCAATTATTTTGATGCCTTCCACCCGAAACAAAGGAAAGGAGAGTCGTTTTGTCTCTACCCTTGACAGTAGCTCGGTTGTCGTTCCCCGAAGTGATGTCTATTATGTAGTTAGTGAATTTGGAGCCGTCAACCTGTTTGGAAAAAACTTACAGGAAAGGGCGATGGCTATGATCAGTCTTGCCCACCCCGATTACAGAGATGGATTGCTGCAGGAAGCCAAAGATTTAGGGCTGATGGGGAAATCGCGAAAACTGAATGATTGTGTCCATGGTATTTATCCGGCAAAAATGGAGGAGACCAAAAATTACGGCAATGATGAAGTCCGTTTCAGAGCAGCTAAGCCGGTAGATGACCGCAGAATCCAGGAGCATTTTTATAATCTCAGCCAGGAAGATATTCAAAGTCGGTTTTTTCATGAAAAGACCAATTTCTTCAGAGACGACATGGAAGGCATGTTCCAGATTGACTATATCAAAGATATGACTGTTGTTGCAGTAACCGGTGAGTTTGGTTTTGGCAAAGTCATCGGGATGGGCGTATATCTGCTTGAACCCCATCATAACGTTGCAGAAGTCGCTTTTTCAGTTTCCAAAGAGTGGCAGGGCAAAGGCATTGCCGGGGTTATCCTAAAAAAATTAACCGAAGCCGCCTTGGAAAATGATATTTCCGGACTGGTTGCTTATACGTCATTTACCAATAAAAATATGATCGGACTCTTCAAAAAACTTCCCTACAAAGTGAACACAACTATTGAGGAAGATATGTTAAGACTCAACTGCGATTTTTCTGAGATTGAATAGGATGATGCAAACAGATACACTCGTGCCGCTTACTGAAAACATCTATTGGGTAAAAGCGCCGGGCAAAGGCAGATTTCCTTATTGTAACGGGTTTTTACTCACCGGTGAACCCAATATTCTAATTGATGCCGGGATCGGTAAAGAGCTCATTAATCAAATTGAGAAAGAGATCAGGATAGATATTCTGCTGATCTCTCATAGCCATTCAGATCATATTATGTTCTGGCATGAACTAGCCGACCGCATCATCATGATGCCACAAGAAACTCCGGATGATATAACCGATTTAACCCGCCTGGGAATGCGCTTTACCGGGAACAAAGAAGGTGCACTGTACTGGAAAAATTCCATTACGCAGAATTACGGTTTTAAACCCATGCGTTTGCCAGATAAACGGTATTCAGATGGAGATTTCATTGGAAATGATAAGGTAAAACTGAAGGCGATTCATGCACCGGGACATATCGATGATCACTACTGTTTTTTCCACCCAGAATCCGGATTACTGCTTTCCACAGATATCGATTTTAACAGGTTTGGTCCATGGTATGGAAATCCGGTTTCCTCAATAGCTCAATTCAAAAAGAGTGTCCAAAAAATTCAAAACCTGCCTTATCAGATGGTCTGTAGTTCTCACCACCTCCCAATTCTGGATAAAGAAGCGGCAAAAAAGGCGATTGCAAAATTCGCAGCTGGTTTCGAAATTCAGAAAAACAGTGTTTTTGAACGATGCTCAACCCCGCAAACCCTTCAACAACTGATTGAAAAATCCCCTTTCTATTACAATAAAATGCCGGACAAAACCTTCCAGGCGATTTTTGAAACCCCGATGATCGAAAAAAACCTTGACCTTTTACTGACAGAGGGATTGATAACAGAACATAACGGACAATACAGTCAAATTTGAAAAGTTTCATACGATAAAAGAACAGATTTACAATTAGAACTTAAAAGGCATCCAGATTCCGCTAAAGATTGCTCGAAAGAACTACAATCGATCCAGCTTCGATCTTCAAATTCAACAACAATCTCATTTGTGCTTGATAATGACCAAAAATATTCATCATCTTTATTGAATATATCAACTTGGCTATGTAGATACCGATTAACTCCCTTTCTATCGAAATTAAGCCGTCGGGCAATTTCTCTAGCTTTAAGGCGGTTATGTTTGTTAAGTAGAGTTATAATCTTTTCTTCTATCATGGCAGCATAGACTCAGCTTCATTTAGTTCATTGTTTTTGTCTTGAAGTCTTGATTTAACTTTAGGTTTTAATATATTGACCAGATTACGTCCTATTTCGTTAGAAGACCTGTAAAGCTCTCAAAGTTGTTAGTTACAGCGAATTCCACACTATTATCAACTGCTTTAAAGTGTTTCTTTCCACATTCTATTTTTGCTTGCTCAGCTGGTCGAATCTCATCAGATAACGTTGAGTATTTGGTTTCAACGACAAAATACAATTTATCATGTCCATCGACTTCTACTAATACAGCCCAATCTGGATTATAAGTACCAAGGGGAGTATCGATTTTAAACCACCCCGGCAACTTAGTATAAACTTTGACATCACTGCTTTGTTCAAACGACTTTGCAAACTCAGCTTCAACAGTAGAATCATAAATAACATAGTCATAAACTGATTTATGACTTACCAACATGTTTTTGCTTAGATAGCCGTATAATTCGTTTTCTTCAAATAACTCTTGGGCATAGTAGTGTTCATCTCCGATTTTCTCATACTTTATCCCATCCACGATAAACAACCGCATTTGATGGATAATAATGGCTGATACTTGCTCAATAAATTTTTGGGGATTGTCTTTGTACTCTTTTAGTCGTCCGCTCTTTTTAAGAATACTTACGATGGTTTTACGGGTGAGATTGGTTTCATTTTGTAAATAGGTGATAAGATCTGGAAGTTGATAGTCCTTGGCTTCATAAACACTGACACTTTCAGCGACAGATTCCACATGTACACCACCTCTATCTATTTCGGTCTTAGCTTTTCGATAAATAAACCGTGCCTTTCCAACGACAAGTTTCGTCTCAATTTCTTTTGCGCAAACCTCTATAAGTTTATCAGAATCAAATTGGACTCGAAAAGTGGTTTTATATTTAATCCGATCCCATAATGCTTTGAATTCTTCACTCTCAATGATAGCCCGCTTAACGGAAACTTTTTGTTTATCATCCGCATTTTTGACGTTAAGGTTACCAGCGACCTTTTTTAAAATTGAAGCGATTTGGTTGATATGATCTGCAAATTCTGGTGGTAATTGAAGGTTACCTGATTTTAAATCGGATTTTAATGACTCTTGAACTTTCCCTTTACTATCGATGTACCCTTTTTCCTTAAAATCATTCCAAATTTTATCAGAAGCTTCAACTCCCAAATATTTAATGGTATGGTCATCGGTTGCGACTGCGATATTGGCAAACAAATGTGATTCAACCACCCCGAATTTTATACCCTCGTCCTGTTCAATCTCCTTTTGAAGTTGTTCAGCGAATACTTCATAGGATTCATTTGCCATTACGGTTAATGTATTGACATCGAATCCATGAACACGCTCTCCCTTCTGATTGACGCAAATTCGAAGACCACGGCCAATCTCCTGCCTTTTCTTCATGGTTGAGGATGTTTCATTCAGTGTGCAAATTTGAAAGACATTTGGATTATCCCATCCCTCTTTTAAAGCTGAGTGTGAAAAAATGAATTTCAATTTGGATTCAAAACCCAAAAGTTTTTCTTTATCTCTCATTATCAAGTGATAAGCACTCTCATCAGACTTTGTTTTTCCTTCACCAGAGGATTCTTTAAATTTACCTTCTCCGGTTGAATCTTTCTTTTTATCAATAGCGAAATACCCATTATGAACTTTAGATACCAATGTATCCACATCCGTATCTCCAAACAGCTTTTTATACTTAGGCCTTTTTGAGAGTTGCTTAAATTCCTCCTCAAACATCAAAGCAAATTTACCCTTTTGTGGGGTTCCTGATTCGTCATAACTCCTGTAATTTGCCACCCGATCTATGAAAAACAAACTGAGCACCTTTATTCCTTTGGGTTGAAGTCGTAACTCCTTTTCAAAGTGTTCTTCAATCGTTTTACGAATTTGTAGCCGTTTATACTTATCAGGATTGACTTCCCCAATCGCTTCTCCAAACATCACAAATTCAGGTTTACTGGTGAAGCTGATATATTCATTACCCTTTTCACAATAAATATCATCGATAATGTAACCGTCATAGATATCACGCCCACCAGATATCTCTAACAGGTCATCCCCACTTTTGATCTTCTTCTTTTTTCTTTTTACCTCACCGTTCTTTTGACGAATATCCAGTTCAATTTCCGCCGTAATGGGGCTTTTTCTATTATCTACTTTGAGGAGCTTGATGAATGCTTGATTGTATCCATCCTTAACTTCAATACCGGCCACTTCAATTTGTTTAACCAGTTTCTGCTCATATGCGTCAACAGAATCCAGCTTATAAAGCATATGATGTTTTTCCAGATGGGTGGCGGAAAAACGTAAGGTACAAAAAGGGTTTAAGGACTGAATCGCTTCCTTACTTTTGGTAGTGGTGTCAACACTCTGAGGCTCATCTATGATGACTATTGGATTCGTATCCTTGATAAAATCGATAGGACGATTACCTGTCATACGATCATTAGGTCGGTGGATGATATTCGCTTTGTTTTCTTTAGTAGGATCAGTAAAGCTTTTCCTGAAAGCGTCAATATTAATCACCATTATTTGTATAGAATCACTGGTAGCAAAGTTGCGAACTTGTCCCAGTTTTTGAGAATCGTATATGAAATAATCACATCGTTCATTGTCATACAATCCCTTGAAATGTTCCTCTGTCATTTGAAGGGATTTATAAACACCTTCTTTAATGGCGACTGAAGGGACAACAATAATAAATTTTGTAAAACCGTGAAGACGATTTAGCTCAAATATGGACCGTAAATAAACATACGTTTTACCTGTCCTGTCTCCATTTCTATCGTGAAATTTAATGCACCAAGTTTCTCTGATGGAGCCAGACCATTTTTTAACTGAACGTTCTGAACATTCTTCAGAATATCTTCATCAAGCAATCGAAGACGATTCCCGATTCCTAAATTATTTTGAGCAAAACTGGTTTGATGCTCTGGCACATCTAGTGGGGTAACGGTAAAGTTGGTTTGGCAGATTTCCTGCCCTTTAAAGATAGATTTTATAGAACTGATCGCGACCTGTTGAAAGTCCAGATTTGGATTAAATTTAATTTTCATGATGAGACTCCCTATTTTGATCCAGCTCTTTTTCAAGTTCTTCGATTGAAGGCAAACTTGATTTCAGGTCTTCCGGAAGGGAATCAGTCATCTGCTGTTCCCATTCAGCAACCCCAATAGGTTTGCTGTTTCCCGCCAGCGCATATTTGGCAACCGTATGATTTTTCTCTTTAACCAGCAGAAGTCCAATCGTTGGTTTATCATCAAGATGCCGCATCATATCATCTACGATATTCATATACATGGTCAGTTGGCTGACATGCCCCGGGCAAAACTTACCTGCTT
>Ga0307989_1001399_pt1 | contig 13007 bp, 28 predicted proteins | sample EllFjometagen185_FD_203164 | JGI IMG/M metagenome (GOLD analysis project Ga0307989, IMG submission 203164) | Marine microbial communities from Ellis Fjord, Antarctic Ocean - #185 | ecosystem: Environmental > Aquatic > Marine > Unclassified | place: Southern Ocean | collected 2014-10-08 | reverse complement strand
GTAAATAATTTCATTTAATGTTTGGTAGTCTCAAACTAATTCGTATCTTTGACGTATGACAAACACAGACCAAGTAGCAACGGGCTACATAGTATACCAAGGTGCAAGTATGTTAACTGGTGAACCTATTGTAGCTATAGTTACAATGAAGACCATAAATAAGAAAACTGGTGCTATGGCGCAACTATGGATATTGCGTAGTGATATGCACCCCGTTGAAGCGTTAACCAATGGTAGTGATGAAGCTATTTGTGGTGGTTGCCAATTCAGAAAGTCTTTAGGTGGTGCTTGTTACGTTAATGTAGGTCAAGCTCCAGGTGCTGTATATAGAAAGTATGTTGACCCTGAACGTGGTTATCCTGTATGTGAAGACTTTAGCGTATTCGAGGGTATCAAAATGAGGTTCGGTGCTTATGGTGACCCTGCGGCAATTCCTGTTAGCATTCTAACTACGATTAAAGGGTTTGTTAAGAACAATACATCGTATACTCACCAATGGAAAGATAATAAGGACAATGAAGCGTTGAAACAAGTATCTATGGCAAGCGTAGACAACGTTGAAGAGGCCGTTGAAGCGATTAAAGCTGGTTATCGTACCTTTAGAGTAACTAATGACATTAACACGCTTAGAAAGGACGAAATCGTTTGTCCTAATGATACGCATGGTACGCAATGTAGTGATTGTGGGTTATGTGGTGGTACTTCGGTAACGGCAAAGAACATTGTTATTGGAGCACATGGAACTTGGAAAAAGAATTTTGAAGAAAAAGTTGCACAGTAAGAATTAATTACTACCTTTGTTGAAACGAAAAACGAAAACGATGGGACAATTTACTAAGGCTGACGTATCAATACTTTTTAAGAATCATGTACCCGCACCATTTCAGGGTCATGCGATTCTCAAAGAAGAATTATTGAAGTTCTTTACAGAAACTAACCCAATCCATAAGGGTAGAGTTGATATCTTTTTTAGTGAACATCTTTATGAGGTTACTGGTAGGGCTGTTGACTTAGAGGTGTATTCCGAAAACTACAACAACTGTGAGTTTCAGGTGGAGTTGATTAAAGACTACCTTGTAGCCAACTATCCAACTGAGGTGGAATTCTTCTCGGTTAGTGGGTACGTTGCTGCTGACGATTTGGGTAGTACATTCTCGGATGAAGATGAATGGAACGATTACGTAGCTGACCAAGTTTAATATAAGAGTTGCCCTGATGAGGTGGTGTAAGGCTTAACAGTCTACCACCTCATCTTTGTGTTTAATTTTTTAACAACGTATACGCCACTATAGGGTAGGTTCCCTTAGAACGCTCCACCATGCTATTTCAATAGGTGACTGTCTTACGACACTTCAAATATAGGTATAAGTTCTGGTTCTACCTAATATAAAACAATATTAAATAAGATTTGGTAGTCTGGAAACTAATACATATCTTTGTGGTATAAACATAAACCAAAAGTATAATGGATATTAAATTTCCCGTATTGAGTAGTAGTGACTACAAAGATAAATGTAGTCCATTGATGACAGATAATGATGCTAGCATCATTGATAGGATAATCACTCTTGAGGTAGCAATTTGTATAGTAAGACAAACTGCTGGAGGCTACGGCTTCTATGTTGATACCTTGAGTGATGAACTTGATAAGGTGATAGCTGAATACGAAGATGAATCGGGTAAGGTATATGCTGAACCCAACAAAGATTTTATTTGGAGTTAAGGAATTAATTACTACATTTGACTATGGCTAAGAAACTAATGTACGTTACCAAGAAGCAAGTAAATGACTTCATTGAAGGTAACATCGAATTTGGTGGTGTAACCAAACGAAGGTTGTTAACTATGGTACGCGGTTACATAAGAGACTTACTACCGTTTAATGGTGAGGTGAATAACCCAAACCAATTAAAATATTACAGAAGAATCGAAAATCGTTTGGTGGAGTTGATTTAATTGTTACCTTTACAGTATGGTAAAAGACAAACACATAACAGAGGTACTATTCAGAAAGGAAAAAGGCGGTTCTATCTTAGCCGTATTCCCTTATGATATTTGGTGTGGCAGCACAGGAACGTGTTACGCACATATTGGTCAACACAGTGCGTGTATCCATGAGTACGCTATTAACGATTGTAAGCCTGCGACCAAAGTGGAATATGCAGACTTACTAAAGGAATTAAATAGTCTAGGGTATAACTTGAAAGTGATTAAGAGACGAAATTACGATAAATTTCTAAAGGCTTATTATGCAGCAAAGTAATATGGGATTTGACGATGTAGTATCAGACAATAACGGAGAATCCGCTTGGACACAAGTTTGTGAGAAGCACAGTAAACCCGTTGAGCGTGAATACAAGGGAGCCTTGGAAGGGCTTTGTAGTGAATGTATTTGTGGTGTGAAGGGCTGCGATACACAGGCTGAATATTATTTCACATTTTATACGCAAGAAGCTAGGTAGTTCGGAAACTAATGACTATATTTGAGTATGGCTAAAAAACAAACAGTATTAAGAACTTGTCTAAAGGTAGTTGACCGCTTCAACGCTTCACTACTTGTAGATGGTAAGGTAGTTGCAGAACATAATAACTACGTACCTGACTTCATGCCAGAAGAACACTACGGAGACTACGTGGAATTGGATATTGACGTTGAGACTGGTCAAATCCTTAACTGGGAGAAACCTACCCAAGCTCAATTGAAAAGGGGTTTAGATACTTGGGTTTAAAGTTTGGTAGTTCGGAAACTAATGACTATATTTGAGGTATGAAAGTAGACGCAAAGAAATACGCAAAGTTTGAGTACGAAGATGGTCACGGAAATGATGGTGACACCAAAGATAATCCATTCCAACGAGGTGACGTAGTTATTAAGACTATTGGTACTGACGAAAATAGAACACCTGAGATTGGTGTAGTACTACAGGTACACGACCAATCCGAATTGCGTACTGATATGTTTGGTAATGAGGATGTGAGTTACCTTAGAATGGCTACGAGTATCGAGATTGTAAAATATCGACCACGATTAGCCTTAGATATGGATGTTGGTGTGGTAGTGTTGAAATAAGTTTGGTAGATTGAAAACTAATTCCTATATTTGACCTATGGAAGATACCTACAATATTAAGATTACTGGAAACGGTACACAAAACGAACTAGCTGCTGTTCTAAGAGATACAGCTAACGCAATCGAGCAAGCCAACGGCACAGCAGAATTAGATGGTGCTGAATGGGAAAATGCTACGACTGAAACTCAAATTAACGAAGGAACACCATGAAATTAGACGCAGTAAACATTGTCATAGTAGAGAACAGTATACCTGATGTTTCCTTAACGCTTATCGCTAGAGATGAAGCTGACAAGGTAAGGATTGGTAACGAGGCTGAAGAGTATTTCCGAACGGCTATGCGAGAACAAGGTCATTTTGATGAAGACATTGAAATTGCATTAGAAGATGGTCATTCGAGCAACGGTGACTGGGATATATGGATATCTTGGACAATCGTGGAAGTACCTATCATTATGCCAGTAGGATAATAAGTTTGGTAGTGTGGAATAAAAGCACTATATTTGCATAAGCGTTTAAGGTTTGAATCTGTCCAACTAGAGATAGCGAAGGGTAATCCTATCACACGCATAAGTGATTTAAAACCGAGAAGCTATTATATTGCGTTATGCGGAACCAGAGGTCTCATGAGCCTTTAGCCTTAGCGGGTTGGTGGGGGTTCGATTCCCTCAAACGCGACAAATTAAATTTGCGAGTGTCAATTAGATTGCTTATCTTTGACATAGTTCTTTGAAAATATCTGCCCCTAAAGTAGAGCATTTTGTTAACTCACACCTACAGGAGCAATCTTGTCTGAACAAGGAGTGAGGGTAATGCCTTAAGCGTTAACATAGGCTGGTACTTGGGTGAAGCGATGAAGTTGCGACAATATAGTGTGCTGTTCAGGCACTTAAGACGATAGCGATGAATAGCGGAGGTTGTGGGTTCGAACCCCAGCTAGGGGCACAAAAATGAGTGGTAATAAAGGAATCATACAAAGTTAGTGTAAGAACCGTCAGCTATCCGTGGGGTAGTCCTAGTAAGGGATTTGAGTATGTTTAGCACGTTATTATCACTCATTTTAAAATTAAATTTGCGAGTGTCAATTATTAGTTGTATATTTGCAGTAACAAAAAACTAAAGCAAGAAAAATGAAACCATACTTACACGTATTAAAATGGATGGGAATTATGGCAGTACTATTCTTATCGCTTTGGGTATTTAATTTTGTAAACCCTTGGTTGGGAACAGCTTGTGCAATCCTGACCATTGTATTCATCGCACAACAAATAATCAAATTAGTAACTAAACAGTAAAACATGAAGAAGTATATTGGTATTTTAATTATCGCAATTGGTGCGATGTTTATGTCATCTTGTAGTCGAGTTGCACCAAATCACCAAGGGGTGTTGATGCAGAGTTTCGGACAGAATGGTAAGAGTGATTATACCCTTGTGAAAGGTCGAGTGAATGTAATGACGCCTGGAACCGAGTTGTTTCAAGTACCATTGTATGACCAACGAGGTGGTTTTGAACAGAGATTGAACCTTAAAGCGTCTAACAACACGCAGTTCACAGCCGCACCTAAGTATAGCTACAAAGCTATTGATACTCGATGTGTTGATATTGCATTTGCAGGTAGTCGATTAGATGGTGATGGTGTAGAAATGCTTGATGCAATCGAGGATAATATTTTAGAACCCCGAATTGATGACTTGATTAAAGAGTTCTCACGAGCCTATCATACGGACAGCCTTATGGCAACTGGTGGTCAACTATTATTTGAGAAAGCCTTAGAGGTTGATGTAGCTAAACAGTTTGAAGAAGTAGGGTTTAAACTGATTACCTTCCAAGCACAGTTAGCGTTCACCGCTAAAGTGAGTAATAAGATTGACACACGGAACGAGGTAGATGCCAACATTACAGTTATCAATTCCAAGATTGAAGAACAATTGAAGAACAACGAACTGGAAGAACTGAAAACCTTACAAGCGTTGATTAAGTCGAGAGGTTTAACACCTGAGATTCTTCAAGCGTTAGCGATTGAGAAGTGGGATGGTAAGTTGGAAGGTACATACCTAAGCGATAACGTACCCTTCGCAGTAACGAAGAAGTAAAGTATTGGGGGTTGCAACCCCCATGCTTGGTTGCTAGTTCCACCAAGGATAAAAAAAACTAGATATGTCGTTGATGCTGCGCCCTCCGCAGAGTTTCCTAGAGAAGTGAACATTGTATACGAAGGGGTTGTTTCTTCCACTCATAGAGTGAGTTATTCCCAACCTTAAAAAAAGAACTTGAAAAGGTCTAACTTCGGTTAGACCTTTTCTTTTTACATAAAGTTAGGTAGGTTGGAAACTTATCGCTATATTTGACGTATGGAGTTACAACATATAGTAGATACGATAGACAAGTCCAATCCAATGCAGATGGACATCACAGGGATAGCCTATGAGATGGGTTTACCTAATGGTGATGAGTGGGATTGGAGTGACAATGAGTTTAAGCAGTATTGGGTGCGCAGGCATTATTGTACTGATACTCATGTTGGTGTAACGGCTATGTTCCTGAATGATGAGTTTGTAGGGGTAACACAACAAACTGGTCGTAAAATGGATGTAGAGTACCAATGGGTATCTACTGAGGCTTACCGTAAGGTTCGTGACTTTGTGATGTCATTGTGTTTACCTGAAGAGGTTGAGGATGACGGCATTGCTATTGTGGATATGTCGGAAGAGATGGGAGATGGTTATCATGTATCGTATGGTAGTCAGATATTGGATAAGGAAGCAATCTTTGAGCCAACTGGTGAAGCGGTTACATTCGTTAGAAGTTTTGATAGACATACTGAAGTTGAGAAGTGGAGAGATGTTGAGGTGAAGTTTCCTAATGGAGAGAAGAGGGTGATTAACATGAGTGAATATTTAATACCATATAAGTTGGTGGTTCGATAACTAATGACTATATTTGACGTATGGAAAAACTATTCATAGTATGGTTAATATCAATGGTCGTAATGATTGTGATAACTAAATTCACATTAGATACTGACGATACACTAAAACGAGACAAATGAAAACATTAGATTTAAGTAGCCTATCATTAACCAAGGTAAAGTTTCACGAGGATATGTCTGAAGAAACGGGTTGTTTCTCAGGTGTGTTACTTGAGAATGGAGTGAAGGTAGCAAACGTAAGTAATAACGGTCAAGGTGGCTGCAATAAGTATGATACTTATGGTTTGAGTACGAAGGTTAACCCTAACGAACGGTATGGTGGTATTGACGCTGATTGTCACATCATGGGATTGGCTGAAGATTGGAACATGGCTACGCAGTATCAAAGCAATGCGCTTGTACTTGCCAAAGGTAATAACGTTTCAACCGTTAAGTTCAAGGGTAGCTCTTCAGTCGCAAAGATGAAGAAGATTGTGCCTAACTACCCAACGTGGATAGCTAACCAAGTGCGTCAATACGAAGCGCAAGGGTACAGAGTGTTAAACCGAAACCTATAACCTATACACATTTGTGTACATGGGGCTTGTGGGAACCGAATTAATTACTATCTTTACAGTATGAAAGCAACTAAGACATTTAAGATTGGAGAGTACGCCAAAGGTGGAGTGATAACCGCAAACGTTAATGGTAACAAGCTTACCATTATAGCAAAGGATTGGGACTTCACTGCTGGTAGTAATAAAGGTTCTAACCAAAGCAACGCTAAGGAATTCGATAGAGAAACCGTTGACTGTAAAGTACAAGGTACTGAACGTTCTATTGACGACTTCCTTAACGACCTTACAACGTCATACTACGCTGGTACTATACTGGATTGGGCTAAGACCAAAGGTATCAAGTTCGAGAGTGGGTATGGGTACGGCTTTTAACAGCCAACCCCTACTCTATTCTGGAGCCATAGTACAAAGGTAAGTAAAAGATTTCTAATAAAAAAACGTATTTCATTTGGTGGAATGGAAAGTAATACCTAGATTTGTGGAAACAAACAAACAAACACCATGAGTACATTAAGAGAAATTGAGACCCTTGCAAAAGAATTAATGAACACGGACTTTCAGGTTCCTGTTGGTTACGGTATCAACCGTACCTTTAGAACTATGAATGTTAGAAACTTGAATTATAAGTTTCGATTCGATAACGCCCGTACTAGATTCGGCTGTTGTAAGACATCATTTTTTGATGGTAAAGCTGTTAGTGGTGTTATCAGTTTATCTAGGGCATTGTGTAACGCTAACTTGGATAAGGTACATACCAAGATTAAAGATACTATCCTACATGAGATAGCCCACGCCTTTAGCCTTGAGATTTATGGTAGACGTGATGGTAATGGTCACAACCATAATTGGGTACGGACAGCGAAAGCGATTGGCTGTAATGGTGAACGTTGTTACAAGAAGTCTGAGGTTACATCGATAGTCAACGCCAAATATACCAACACTTGCCCTGAATGTAAGAACGAGACAGCGAGTCACAAAGCTAGAACAAGGAGTTACGCTTGTACACCTTGTTGTAAGAAAGCGGGTGGCGGTTACAACCCAAAGTTCAAATTGGTTACCACGCAGAATTATTGAAAATAAAAGGGAAAGGGGTTGGCGGTGTCAATCCTTTTCCTATCTTTGTGTAAACAAAACAAACAAAACAACATGAAAATAGCACCAAGAGGACACTACAAAACTATCATTGGGGATGAACACCCAAACGTGCGTATCGCGTTCACACATACACCAATGCATGGTGTAACGAGATTAAACTGTGACAGCGCCCTAGCGTTGTTTGAAGCATCTGATGATGAATTCGCTGAATACTATGCGAATGGTCTTAAGAGTGGTACTATGGTGGTTATCGTACCACACCACGCAGAAAACCGATACTTTAAGTCGGGTGAATTATTTTTCACCACATAGTTTGGTAGTGTCAAATTGTTTTATACCTTTGTAGGGAACAAACAAACACACCATGACAAAAGATTAGGTGTGCGAGTGCAAGAGTGAGGGGTGGACTTTTAAGGGAGGTTCCACCCCTTTTCTTATACACTCAAAAAAAATATAGGGTGCCTTCCCTTAGAACAATCTATCACCCGTTTCATTGGGCGCCCGTCTCGTTGTTCACACTGACACGTCAAATATAGGTATAAGTTCTGGTTCCACCAAATAAAATACAGTATTAAATAAAGTTTGGTAGTCTGGAAACTAATCACTATATTTGTACCATGAGCGCAAAACAAATGTTAATCAGTGAGATTACAGAGGCTATCGTATTCTTACGAGAGCACAACCAAACTATACCAAGTGAAACCATTGAGTTCATCAAACAGGCTGCGATGGATAAGGCTAATGGTATTGCTGATTCAAACCAACGTGGTATTGACATTAAGTACATCAAAGAGAACTTAGGTTATCATGGTGCTATTGGTGAAGGGTTCATGGCTGATGAGTTGCTAGTGTACAGTATGTTCAATGATGAGACACGACAACTAATCACCGAGATTGATAGTGAGGGTGTAAGCGTTACTAGATACTTCCAAGAGGTTGAAGGTGAAACTGAGCGCTATTACTATTCAGAGTTGGGCACACCAATGCTAGCAGAGATTAGTAAAAAGGTAGAGGATTGGGTAGCCGACCAAATACAAACTAAGAAAAGAATTGAAGATTAAGTTTGGTAGTGTGGAAATGTTTACTACCTTTGTAGGGAACAAAACAAACAAGATGAACGGATTAAGTAAAATGTTATTAGGTGTATTTTGGATTGGATGCGCTATCTTTGCATTCGTTACCTACACCCCTGAAAGAACACTAGTAGGACCAGTGGCAAGTGGGTTTTTGATAGCGATAGTAATTATCGTTGGAGTGTGGTTGGTAGGGAGTGGAGCAAGTAAAATGCAACGGGGAGAATAAAGTTTGGTAGTCTCAAACTAATTACTACCTTTGTAGGGAACAAAAAAAACAACTATGGTATTTGACGTAATAATCTGGCACTGGCGTAAGAAACTCTTTGAAAAGAAGGTTGAATATGCTAACCAACAATTAGCCGATGCGTTCACTATGGGTCTATACCACGCCTTTACGGAAATGGGTACAGAACCAACGGGAATGGAAACAAGACCCGTAAAAGAAAAAGCATAATAAATTAGGTAGTTCGGAAACTTATACCTATATTTGTCCAAACAAAAACAAAAGACATGAGTGAACTATTAGAGGTAATTGAGACAGAGGCAGCAGCTAAAAATGCGAATGTAGTACGCAAGCTGACTAACTTCATTAAGAACCTTAGACGAGACTACCGAAAGCATGAAGCTACTGTAAAGGACAAGACGAGTTCGCAGTATGCTAAACGTAGGGCAAGAGCCGAGAAAATCGCTATCGGTAAAGTATTGGAACGGCTTGAAAAAGTAGCCGAGTAAGAGTTGTTTGTTGTTTGTTGTGAAATGGGGTTGCACCGAAAGGTGTGACCTTTTTTCGTGTTCAATCAAATCTAATTTTATATAATACACTATTATATTTGGTGGTGTCACTATTATTAGTACCTTTACCAATGAACCAAAACAACAACAAATGTCAACGCCTGCAAACACAACATTAAGAGAACGATTAAAAGTAGCAACCTTCCTTAAGGCGAATCCAACTGCAACCAATGAAGAGATTGTAGTTGCAACTAAGGTTAAGAAGCCATTGAGTGGTATTAGGAAGTGGATAACGACTAAAGGTGTAGACGAGTACATTGCAATGATTACGTTGCTTAGAAACGCTGAACGTAAGGAGAAGCAAGTTGCACGTAGAGAGAAGTCAGGTAAGACCAAAGCCGCTACCGTTGGTGAGTTCACTAACCAAGTAGGTGAGAACAAGAACGTAGCACGTAACAAGATGGTTAATGCCATTGCTAATAGCGGTATTAAGAAGGGTAAGGTACTTACATTGCCACATACTGAATGGACAATCGAGCGAATGATTAGCCAGTATGTATCTAAGGTATTCAACTATGTAGCCGTTGAGCGTAACTTCGAGGACTACGTTACCATGAAGTTGAATAGTAAGCAGTATGGACAAAAGAATGAGTGTTACGAAGGTAGCATAAGCGACAAGATTATTCCAATGGGTGTTGATAGCTATTCACATATGCTACTTGATTATTGTGGGCTACTTGAAACCAATAAGAACGATATTCTTCACGCCTTGACCAATAACTTGGTTGTGAATGGTGGAACGATAGCGGTTACGGTACTCAAAGCACGATGTTCTTCACCTTCGGTTGTTAAGACCAACAGACTGAAAGCAAAGTGGACGGGTGAAACGATTAAGGACACGGACAACGCCAGTTACATTAAGACTTTCTTCGAGTTGGTAGCCGCTATTACGGACTTTGAAGTGATTGAAAGCCTCGAATACTATGATAGCGCACCAATGATGCTAACGATATTAAGACGAAAGTCTTAGTATTGTTTGGTGGGGTGGAAACTTATACCTATATTTGAAGTATGATAGTAACAACAGATAATTTATCAGGATGAAGTGGGATACAATTAAAGATAGATGTGTAAGAGAAGCGCATTCACAATTCTTCAACGGTAATGGAGCAACCTTAAGCCTTGTCAATCTGGCTTGTATGTTAGACCCTACCTATAAAAACAAATACGAAGGTATTGGTGGGTTTGGTCACAGCGTTCGATTGGAGTTGTATAAGGAGGTTGAGAAAACGATTGATGCGTGGGATATTAGATGTCACGGTACACTGAAGAAGGTATTTCCTAAAGCATTCCCATCTGGAGCCAACACACCTAATCTGGGTGAGAATGGTTGGGAGATGATTTAATTTGGTAGTGTCGAAATAATCCCTATCTTTACAGTATGACAACGAAAGACAACCTTAGACGATTAGAGATTCTGAAGACCAATCCAAGTATTGGTGACCCATTCATGGCAATGATATTCCCTGATAGTGGTAACACGGAACGAAACCAACAGATACTACACGGTGCAGTATGTGGAGGTATTGCAAGTGAGGAACTCATTAACGAGTTGACCAAGTTTGTACCAATCGTATTCAAAATCAACGGTACGCTATTCCTTCAAGGTGAGACAATCGAGGCAGGTGAGCATAGACTTACTGAACTCTTCGATATGTCTGAAGAGATGAAATCAGGGCATAGCAGTTCATTATACGTTGGTGGTGTGAGTTGGTTCGCTTACGCTGATGCAGGTGAAACAGAACAAGTGAAGAATTTCTTTGCTAATCAAAAATAATTACTATCTTTGTACACATGGAATACATTACTATAGAAGACGTAAAGGGTTTAACCATTGCTGGTTATACAGCCTCTGAAGATATGGGTGGTGGGTTATGTTGGTCACACCCAAATTTTAACATATGTATCTGGGCAACACCTAACTGGGATGGTGAGGATGGTTCAACACCATTCGCATATGATATAGATGGTGATGAACACGTTCATATTCTTACTATCAATGTGTTATCTGGTTTGGATAAAGCGATACAACTAAAACTATATACGGATACGCTTAATCTTGTAATGGAAATTGCAGAAAATGCTGCCAAGGATTTGGTAGTGTCAAAATAATTACTACCTTTGGTGTATGGAAGAAACGAAAGAAGTAAAAAGACGAGTGTACTACTGTTCTGATTGCACCGATGACTGGAGTACAACAGCTAAAGCAACCGAGACTTGCTGTACACAATGCTTAGGTTCTAACATCAAAGAAACAACCAACGACTAATGGGAAGAGCATATAGTATATTCTTAATGATTGAGTTGGCTAAGTGTCACGATGTTATACCTAAAGACTTAGAGTACGATAGTCAATGGGCGAAGGGTCAGGAACTCTACGCAGCCTTTGAAGGTTCACAGTACGATGATTCGGAAATAGGTGAGTATGAAGCTATCGAATCGTTCCTTGAAGCCGAGCCAAAGATTGATGATAAGGCTGAAGCCTTGAAGATTTACAACGAGTTGACCGAAGATACCAAGGTATTGGAGTGTCTACACGATTTACTTGCCGTTCGATACGGTTAAGACGTTTGTTTGTTCCGATAAGAAGGCTTCCTATACACACTTGTGTACATAGGGGGTCTTTTTTGGTTTATATTTGGTGGTCTCGATATATAGTCGTATATTTATAGAAACAAACACACCATATCATGCTAAAGCTAATACCGTTCGGAATAATCATCTTCTTCATAGTATTAATCATTATCATTGATAAAAAGGTTTGGTAGTGTCAAACTAATTCGTATCTTTGTCATGAACAAAAACAAAAGACATGGGATACGATTATGAGAAGTATAGACGAAACGAGGTTATCAGTTTAGGGTACAACCCAGATAAGCTGAGTAAAGGTCAAATTGACATAATGATGGAGCCTAATGAAGCCCCTGAGAATTATGCCTGTGATGGTGAGATTTCAGCAAGTCAAGCCTTAAGACGTTGGAAGAGTAGACTAGCAGATGAAGGGTTTGCACCAAAAGAAGTACGAGATTTAGTCAAAAAGATTATAGGCTAAAGTTTGGTAGTGTGGATTTGTTTACTACCTTTGTAGGGAACAAACACAAACACTATGAAAATCTTCACAATCTTTGAGCGTTCTAAAACGCCAACAGGCACAACCACTCACTATCAAAAAGAAGATGGTAAGGATGCTAAGAAAATCACTATCGATAAGTGGTTCCGACTTTACGATAAGGGTACTGAGGTAATGCCACCACTAACTATAGATTAAATTTGGTGGTGTCAAATTAATTTGTATCTTTGTTACTCACTAATCAATAACCCAAAATCAATAGCATGATGAAAACTTTCGAATACCCGTTTTGCCCTATTACTGGTTCACTGATTGCAGACACCAACGGGTAATGTTTTTAGAAGACTACACAACTAACATCACAATCACATCTCATAACTGGGACTGGGATTGTGGTGACGGTTGCTGCTCGGA
>Ga0307989_1001398_pt1 | contig 13026 bp, 10 predicted proteins | sample EllFjometagen185_FD_203164 | JGI IMG/M metagenome (GOLD analysis project Ga0307989, IMG submission 203164) | Marine microbial communities from Ellis Fjord, Antarctic Ocean - #185 | ecosystem: Environmental > Aquatic > Marine > Unclassified | place: Southern Ocean | collected 2014-10-08 | reverse complement strand
ATAAAAAAACGACAACAACTGGTTTTTCACCTCTGAATGTTGGGTTTGGATTAACTTATGCCTTGCCTGTTATTGTGGCACTACTCAAATCAAAGCCGGGAGATTTCATTATTATTGAAAACCCCGAATCTCACTTGCATCCCAAAGGGCAATCCAAAATAGCCGAACTATGTGCTATTGCTGCTCATGGTGGCGTACAGATTATTATAGAAACACACAGCGATCATTTTTTAAATGGCTTACGTGTTGCTACTAAAAAAGAAATTATCACACCAGATGAAAGCCAGATTTATTACTTTGAAAAAGAGAAAGATGGTTTAAACGCGATAGCTCATGCCATCAATATTGATAAAGAAGGAAAAATTGATGAGTGGCCAACAGGCTTTTTTGATGAATGGGATAATCAATTGGATAAACTACTATGGTAAGTTTTTCTGTTTTTAATGAACTGTCTTTGCCTCTTGAGCAACATAAAGCACAATCCATTTTTATAGATTTCTTTAAAATATTAGCTGAACTTAAACGATATGGCCTTGGCACTATCAGAATGAATGATAACTTTAAAAATTATCATATTTTGACGGGTATTACTTTTCAGCAATTTTTAGGAGAACAACAGGACAGAGATTTCAAAACAAAACTAAAAAGCTTTATCGCTAATACAGTTATCAAAATTGAAACTCCTATCGTAAAAAAAGAAGAACAAGAGCAATTGAATACCCTGAATGAATGCGAGTATTTTTATAATGAGCAGTCAACTGACGGCGGTTTAGCCTGTGCTGATATTTGGAATACGATAGCCATTAGTTTTAGCGCTGAAAATCAATGGAATTGTTCTATAATACAACTAAAAAAAAGCATTTTAAAAATGAATGGCTCGATAGAGGGGAATTTAATACCTGTAAAACATGCATCAAGCTGTAGTCATTTGAAAGACCATCAAGATTTTTTTAGTGATATAGAAAAGGAGAATAAACTAAATATCACGCAAGATAATTTTTGGAATAATAGAGAAATAAGTTTCCCCAAAAAAATAGAATTTTGTCCTGAAGTTGAATCACAAATAAGAAAGTTAAGTAAAGTGACATTTCAACACGCTATTAGCACATTGCGAGATGTTGAAACACAACGAAAATCAATCACAGATTTTAATTATAGTGGAGAAGGTAAAACTGTTCATACTAACCCTGAACTTAAAAAAATGAGAATGTTTACAATTTCTTCCAAAAAAGTTTTTTTTGAAAACCATGTAAAAAGTCTTCCAAATGCCTGTAGAATTTATTTTTTAGAACAAAATGGAAAGATCCATATAGGCTATATTGGGAAGCACCTAAAAAATTAAAATACCAAGGAAAGTAACATCATGACAAACATTAGCGGCATCGTAAAATCAGCAAGAAATATCATGCGTCAAGATACAGGTACTGGTAGTGATGAACTGCGTATCCTGCAACTGGGTTGGATGTTGTTTCTAAAAATATTCAGTGACAAGGACAAAGAGCTGGAACTTTTACAGGACAATTATCTTTCTCCCATTTCCAAGGCACTGCACTGGGGCGAATGGGCAGGGGATGATGAAGGCATGACGGGAGATGAACTGCTCAAGTTCGTTGATCAAACGCTATTTCCTACACTGGGAAACCTTGATTTGTCGGCATACTCAGTTGGTTCAACGACAAGCAGACGCGCATTACTGGTGCATGAAGTCTTTGCCAATAACTACAACTACATGAAGTCGGGCATTCATCTGCGTCAGGTGATTAACAAACTCAATGAGATTGATTTCAACAACAGCAAAGACAAACACATTTTTGGGCAGATTTATGAAACTTTTTTAGGTGAGCTACAAAGTGCTGGTACACTTGGCGAGTTTTATACCCCTCGTGCCATTACCGAACTGTTGGCTGAGTTAGCCGGCCCCAAAGCCGGTGAAAAAGTGCTCGACCCGGCTTGTGGTACTGGCGGTTTTCTTACTGCTACGTTGGAACACCTTAAAACAACTGCCAGCACCGTTGCCGAACGTGAAGCACTACAGCATAATGTGGTGGGCTGGGAATATAAACCATTGCCATATTTGCTGGGCAATACCAACTTGATATTGCATGACATTAACACGCCCAATATCCAATTTGGCGATTCATTGGCAAAACCGCTGACCGAATACCGTCAAAAAGACAGGGTGGATGTGATCCTCGCTAATCCCCCTTTTGGTGGTGTGGTCTCTAATAATAACGAAAACAACTTTCCCCAAACCTACCGCACCAAGGAATCAGCAGACCTGTTTTTAATTCTGATGATTCACCTGCTTAAAGATGGAGGGCGAGCCGCCATTGTCCTACCTGATGGTTCGCTGACGGGCGATGGTGTAAAACAACGTATTCGGCAAAAATTATTGGAAGACTGTAACCTGCATACTATTATCCGCCTACCGAATTCCGTGTTCCAGCCTTATGCCTCGGTTGCCACCAACTTGCTGTTTTTTACCAAAGGCGAACCGACGAAAAGTGTCTGGTATTATGAGCATAAACTGCCTGAAGCCTACAAAGCTTATTCTAAAACCAAACCTATTCAATTGGCAGAATTTGATGCCCTGAAAGCATGGTGGAAAAAACGGGCAGAGAATGAGCAGGCGTGGCAAGTGGATATGAAAACCATAAAAGCCAATGGTTACAACCTTGATATTAAAAATCCACACCAACCCGAAGAAGAAAAACAATACAGCAGCGGAGAGTTGTTGGATTTATTACATCAATCTTTTGCTAAAGGGGATGAATTATTGGGGCAGTTGAGAAAGGAGTTGATCTAATGGGTGAGATCACAACATTTCATACCGACATAAAACAAATCCTACAGCAGGCAAGAAGTCAGGCACATTCTGCGGTCAATTCGGCGATGGTTGAAGCCTATTGGCTGATAGGTAAACGGATTGTTGAAGAAGAACAAGATGGTGAGGTGAAAGCAAAATATGGCAAAAGGCTCATTGAAGACCTGTCAACGGCTTTACAAGCTGAACTGGGAAAAGGGTTCTCTTATGCTAATCTGTGCAACTTCCGTCAGTTTTATTTAAAATTTCCTGATCATGAAATTCTCTACACACTGTGTAGAGAATTAAGCTGGAGTCATTTGCGACTGGTCATGCGTGTGGTTCAACCTCAAGCCATTGAATACTATTGTAATGAGGCCAGAGCTGAGAATTGGACAGTAAGGCAGATGCAACGCAATATACAAACAAAGTATTTTGAAAGATTATTGTCTTCCACCATCGAAAATAAAGAACGACATTTAACAAAAACTAACACGATTCGAAATATTAAAGATTTTATCAAAGACCCCTATGTACTGGAATTTTTACAAATACCCGAACAAGATAAGCTCAAAGAATCCAAGCTGGAACAAGCTATTATCAATGAACTAAAAAACTTTCTACTGGAAATGGGCAAAGGATTCTCTTTTGTCGCCAGACAAATGCGTATCAGTACCGAAACCAGCCATTTTTATATCGACTTGGTATTTTATAACTACCTCCTCAAATGCTTTGTCATTGTCGACCTAAAAACCGGCAAACTCAGCCATCAAGATATAGGTCAGATAGATATGTATGTGCGCATGTTTGACGATTTAAAACGTGGTGAAGATGATAACCCAACCATTGGTATTATTCTGTGTGATAACAAAGATGATACGGTGGTTAAATATTCAGTACTGAAAGAGAGTGAACAGATTTTTGCCTCTAAATATCAACGGATCTTACCCACTGAAGCAGAGTTGGTTGCTGAGATTGAGCGAGAGAAGCGATTGATTAAGGGGGTGGAGTGATGGAGGTTTTTTTAAAAGATATTTGTGAATTTGAAAAAGGCTCAACTGGATTAGCGAAATCTATACCCGGGGAATATCCTTTGGTTGCGACTAGTGTAGAACGACGTAGTTGTGACTCTTTTCAGTTTGATACCAAAGCGGTATGTGTGCCATTAGTTTCTTCGACAGGGCATGGACACGCAAGCCTAAAAAACGTTCATTACCAAGAAGGAAAATTTGCTCTTGGTAGTATATTGGTAGCACTGACAGCCATAAATGAAGAAACACTCGATATTCAATTTCTACATCTATACTTATCTGAACTAAAAGATAAAATACTTGTTCCGTTAATGAGCGGTGCTGCTAACGTGGCACTTTCTGTTGCAAAAATAAAAAATATTAAAATTCCTCTACCTTCAATTGCCAGACAGCAAGAAATAGTAGTTCAATTTAAAAGCATTGTTTCGGAAGAAAAAGAATTAACAGCCGAGCTCACCCACCAACAAACCCTGCTTAAAAAACTCCGCCAACAAATATTGCAAAAGGCCATCGAAGGCAAGCTAACCAAAGATTGGCGTGTTGATAATCCAGATGTTGAACCTGCCAGTGAATTAATAAAACGTATTCAGACAGAAAAAGAACAACTGATTAAAGACAAAAAAATCAGATCACAAAAACCACTGCCAGCGATTGGCGAAGAAGAAAAACCGTTTATTTTGCCAGATGGGTGGGCTTGGTGTCGATTGGGAGATATTTGTACGAAGATTACAGATGGTTTTCACAATACCCCGCCAAAGGTTGCTGATGGTTTTCCATATATTGCGGCAACCCACGTTAAATCTGGAAAAATTGATTGGGCATCTATCCACTATGTCAGTGAGGAATTCCATCGTGAGCTTTATGCTAAAGCATATCCACAAAAAGGGGAGATTCTTCTAGTTAATATTGGAGCAGGGTGTGGAACACCTGCAATAATTGATGTTGACTTTGAATTTAGCTTTAAAAATACAGCTATACTAAAATTCAACCAAGAATATGTACTGAACACCTATTTGTTTAACTATTTTGTTTTAAATAAAGAGATTATTTATAGGGATTTAACCAAAGGTGGTCTACAACCATTCTTAAGTTTAAAAATCTTAAACAGAATAAACATGCCATTCCCACCCCTCCCCGAACAAAAAGCCATAGTAACCAAAGTCGAAAAATTGCTTACCCTCTGCGACCAACTGGAGACCCAAATCATCAGCAACCAAACTCACGCCAAACAACTGATGCAGGCGGTGTTAAAAGAAGCCTTTTTACAACAGGATAAAACAGCCGAACAGGTGACTGCTAATACTTAATACAACAGTCAAACTTCAACACGATGCCTAAATCAAATAATCGAACAGGATGCAACCACTTAAATGGAAGAGATAAATATTGTTTCAGTCCTTAAAGACACATTTGGTTTTGAAACCTTCAGGAAAGGGCAGATGGAGGTTATCAACAGTCTGATAGCAGGCAATTCCGCTCTTGCTGTTTTCCCTACTGGTAGCGGCAAAAGTTTGTGTTACCAGTTGCCGGCCATTTGTTTTGACGGATTAACCCTGGTGATTTCGCCTTTAATTGCCTTAATGAAAGACCAGGTTGAGTTTTTACAAAGAAAGAACATTAGGGCTGAACGCCTGGATTCAACCCTTAGCTTTGAAGAAACCATTGATCTATACGATCAACTCAGGCGGGGTGAGTTAAAACTTCTGCTGATCGCTCCGGAAAGGCTGTCAAATGAGAGGTTCTTTCACTTAATAAACTCTGTTAAGGTTGATCTGCTGGTCATTGATGAAGCACATTGCATATCCGAATGGGGTCACAACTTCCGACCCGACTATCTAAAACTAGCCAGAATTGCTCAAGCCTTAAAAATTCCCAAGGTGCTAGCCCTGACAGCCACTGCAACACCTAAAGTTGCTAAAGACATTTGCCAGGCGTTTAACATTAATCAATCAGATTATATAAATACCGGGTTTTATCGACCTAATCTGACTCTGCGCTTCTCACTTTGCGAGTTTAGTCAAAAAGGTAAGCTGGAGGAGTTGACCCGAAAGATAAAAGAAAATCCTTTAGGGCCGACGATCGTGTATGTAACACTTCAAAAAACCGCCAATATGGTTTCTGATTATCTTGAAAAAGAGGGTTACAATTCTCAAGCGTATCATGCCGGTATGAAAAGTGACATCAGGAACACAATTCAAAACGGGTTCATGGAATCAACTGATGCGATTGTTGTCGCCACCATCGCTTTTGGCATGGGGATCGATAAATCAAACATCAGGTATGTCTATCATTTTAACCTGCCTAAAAGTTTGGAAAATTACTCCCAGGAAATTGGCCGTGCAGGTCGCGATGGTTTGCCTTCTTTTTGCGAGGTATTAGTAACCAGTGAGGACATGGTCACCTTGGAAAATTTTGTGTATGGTGACACCCCTGATATAGACGCTGTTAATGGATTGATAGATTTTCTATTGGATCAAGAGGAAGAGTTTGGTATCTCAAAATATGATCTTTCCAATCGATTTGATATCAGGCCGCTGGTCATTAGTACTTTTTTAACTTACTTGGAATTAATGGACATCATTGAATCCATTGCGCCCTACTATGATACTTATCAGTTTAAAACCGAACACGACTTGGGTGATATTGCCTCTAAATTTGATCATCAAAGAGCAGACTTCCTAAATAGGTTTTTTAGAGAGGTTAAAAAGGCTAGGTTGTGGTACTCCGCTGATTTGGATACAATTGCCGGGAAAATCAACGAACCCCGTGATCGGTTGGTCAAAGCGTTAACCTATCTGGAAGAGCAAAAATATCTGACATTAAAAGTTTTGGGGTTAAAACACAAGTATCGCTTGAAGAACAAAACGATTGATCCAGAAACGTTGAAGAATAAGCTGGTAAAAAGGTTTTTTGAAAGTGAGCAAAGAGAGATTTTAAGAATGCATGAATTTATAAATTTAATGAATTATACAGGCTGCAAAGTTCAGTTTCTTTTGAATTATTTTGGGGAAAGCTATGACCAAAAGTGCGGCCATTGTGATTTTTGCCTCAATGAGCAATCCACCCATTTTGAGCGGATTACGCCGGATATAAAGGATCAGAAGCGTCTTAATGATTTAATCAAATCTGCTAAAGCAGCCTTCGAGAATGATCCAACCTCAAGACAAATTGCCCGTTTTCTTTGTGGAATAAGTTCTCCGGCTATATCAAAACAAAGATTGAGAGGAAATCCTCTTTTTGGATCTCTCATTCATTTACCTTTTAGCCATGTACATTCTCAAATTATTGAACGAAATTAACGGGACGTCGCGTTTTTTGTATCTTTTGTTTTTAACAAGAAGCATGGCTCTATTTTAATTCATCTCGCAACGGGGTTTTCCTTTTTTAATTTCCTGATCCAATTTCAAGGGCAAGTTTGACATCTCTCTCACCCGGCTAAGAAGCTGCTGAAACATCTCTTCTTCATTCTCCATTGTCACTGAAATTGCTCCTTCTGCACAATGACGGAGGCAGACCCCACATCCGGTACAATCTTCATTTATCGTTACTGATTTACCCTTGATTTCGATGGCAGATACAAAACAGTTCTCAATACAGGTTTCACATTGAATACATTTTTTCTGATCAATCTTGACTGTGAGTCCGGGGAGTTTCTTAAAAGTTTTGTCAAGCGTTGGTCCCCTGCGTTTCATGAATGTCCGGTAAATACACTGGTCGTCATCACAAAGGCACATAAACAATAAACGATTAAACTTTGTAAGCTGGAAGGCAAACGCGTCAACCCAGACATGAGCAATATTAGCGACCAGTCCCGCGTCGGCAGCTTTTCGCACATGTTTGACAGCCTCTTCTGTCGTCACCCGTTTACCATGGCTGGGGTGAATGCGCGCAATTGAGGGACCAAAGGCCAGACAACCGATATTTAACCGGGGACTATTGCGGTTTTTGACACCGGCACAATGGCACTCATCCATTAAAAAAATATCATCAATTTCCGTCACCAGTCTTTCAACTAACCTCATGGGCAACGCAACCGTATCGGGAGATTCGACATTTACATGAATGGGAATCGATGTCAGCTCATTATGGGAGCGTTTAAAAAACGGATAAATTATCCATTTGAACAATGGAACCGCGCTGAGTTTCTTTCCATATTTGATCAGAGGCCATGAAAGCCTGACCTGTAGCCGAACCAACTGAAGATTGGGTCCATATTTAAATATTTTCCACATTTTAGGTCCCTATACTTTTAACTTTTTTGGAGAAAAAACGCTAAATCGTTATGAAACGAGTCTATGGGAACTGATTACGACTAGAAAAATTTATTGTTCCAAGATCCCTTTTCTAACAGGTACCCACCAGGTAAAGCCATAAAGCAAAGTCTTGATAACTATTGTTGAAACACTCAGCCCTTTTTCACTACCTACTTTCAGGGAGGTCCTCAATTCAGACGAATGTATGATTATCAAGGCAATAAAAAATCCCCAGGCTTTCAGGGGGCTTTCAGGAAAAAGCAGATATCCGGCGACAACAGAAATTATCCACAGCCCAAGAGCGCCAAACATTAGCAAGTACCAAAATATTTTTGATTTCATCATAATTAATTCTCCAATAATTCCGTGGGTGATTCAAAATCGATACGTTCTTTAATTCGATGCTGCAGTTCTTCGATCGCGTCATCCAGATGATTGATCTCTGGATAAACCGCCTTTTCCGGGCAGTTGGAAACACATATTCCACACCCTTTACACAAGTTATTATCTCTGAGGATTTGACCGTTTTTAACAGATAACGCGTCCATAAAACAACTATCAATACAAGTTTTACAGAGAGTGCAATCCTGATGATGGGTGTGAATTTCAAGACCTTTTAATCGGACAATCCGGTTGGCAACATCATCAGGAAGATATTTGCCTGAATTGAGTACCGTGCAGCAACAGGGACAACAGAAACAAACCGCCAGCAATCGTCCTCTATCTTTCACTCCCCAGATCAGGTTATCTACTTTAACACGACCGATCATTGGAATCAGCCCATCTGCGACACATTTTCGCATATGATCAATGGCCTCTTCTTTGCTGAGGTGATTTGCAATACGCGGGTCAATCTCTTCGGTACCTGCTCCCAATTGCAGACAGCCTAACTCGATTGCATGATTTTCACATTTTCGCTCATCCCGGCAGGTACAACGTTTAATAACCACTCGATGTGCGGAACGTTGAATAAGCTCTTCCAAAACCTTCTCGGGCAGGTAAGAGTTATCCATACCCGAAATATCTGTATTAATGGGAATATGAGTAACATTAAAGTTTTTTTCTGACATGAAAGGCAATGCAACTTTTGCCACCAGATTACCAACAACAGGCCACTGAGTTGCCATAGCACCTCTCCAGGTGATGGGCCATATTTTGGCAAGAATATAAAGCCACCATTCCGGTCTTCTGGACATTTTATTACCCAAAAAAGTTTGAATTGATTATTGGCCAATCCTAAGGAGAATTATCAATTGACCTGGAAAGATTAAAATTCAATTTACTGTTCAATAATATAAATTGACTGTGTGGTCAAGAGGTAAGTGAATAATTATGGTTTAATCTATTGTATTTTTTGAGTAATAAATCACTATCTATCTACCAATAGACTAGGAAATCAAAGTAGGGTGGGCAACGCCTTGCCCACGCGGTGGAGGACATAAAACACAAAGATGGACAAAGCGTTGTCCATCCTACAAGACTAAATCAAACATCAATTTACCCAAAGACATCGTAGGGTGGGCAACGCCTTGCCCACGCAGTAGAAGATATAGTAACCGTTCACGGGTTCAAAGTTCTCTTACATATATAATATATTGATATATTTGCTTTTATTAGAACAATCATTTTAATTTGCGTTTAAACATCTTCAAAAGATTTGAACTCTTACACAAACGTTTTTCCAGGTTTTTCTTGAGTGAAAAATCTAAAAACTGTATAAAAACAACTTCGAACAATGAACATTGAACCTGTGAACGGTTACAAGATATAAAACAAAAAGATGGACAAAGCGTTGTCCATTCCTACAAGTAATATATTTGTTTAGAGGAGACTTGAATTCCAGATTTTCACTAGTGCTTTTCGCCATTTTGGATTCTCCATGGACGATTCTCGCCAGGTTGCGGCTTTGACAACATTCCGTTCCAGAACTTTCCAGCCGGATTCGTAATCAAACTCTTGCCAGATGGCACCTGCTCGGTAGATATATTCACAATTTTGCGTTCGGATCAAGGCTGCGGCGCCGCTTGCATAATCGAATTCTTTCCAGTGAGCCCCGGCATAAAAAAGGATTTCAGCATTTTCGGAACGGTTAAGATAATCCTGGCCTTTTTTATAATTAAAGGTTCGCCATTCGTGTCCGGAATAGTATACAAAGCGTTCCTGTCCACTGACGATTAACATATCCAAACCCTTTTCCCCGTCGAATATTTTCCAGAATCTTCCGGCACGATGAATGAATTCTGCTTCTCCCATTGACATTAAATATTTAAATCCGGTTTGAAAATCAAAAACCGGCCAGTAAACACCCGCGCTGTATATATATTCGGCACTTTTCAATTGATATAGCGCTTCCAATCCCTTCTGATAATCAATTATCGGCCACTCTTTGCCAGCCAGAAAGATATATTTTGGATTTTTTTCTGCCAGCATATAGCTGAATTCTTCAGTGTGATTAAATGTTTCATTTAATCTGCCTTCTTCAATTCGTTTTTGTAATTCTGTCTCTTGAGTATTCATTTTTATTTCAGTGTATTACTAGATGCTAAACGGTACCATTTGACCAAAAGGTGGCGTAAATTGATAACTTATCTCTTCCGGAATTATCCACAATGTTGATGGGTAGGGTCTGAGCCTTTCCAAATCAAAGATCTGCCCATCGGTAATAACCAGCAGCATCTCTCGATGTTGCTTCATATAATCATTAAAAAGCGGGCTGAAAAAAGTAGTCCCTTTACTGCCTGTTTTGATGTATTTCCAATCCCCACGATTATAGATATAAGGTTGATCGGTATTCCCAGACTGAATCCAGCCATCGTTTGATTTTTCAGGGATAAATAGTTGTTCATCAATACAGACCAGATGGACCGTATATTTGCGCGTTAAATCGTCCACCACCCCGAACACAGCTTCCAGCACTTCCGGATGTGTTATCACTGATGCTGAAACATCAACAGCCACCGTGATACGGCTTTTCTCTTCAAATACCCTACCGGCTGCATATATTCCTTGAGCAAAATAACGACGGTTAAATCGGCTGTGAGTATATTTCCAATCACTTGACTGTGAAGAAAAATCAACAAGACTTTTAATTTTATGGGACCACGCAGATGTGTCCTGATCCTGAACTTCTGAAATCATCCCATTGACCTTTTGAAAGGCCCGCTCATCCAGACAACGGCTATCTTGGGAGGAAAACTGGATCAGACTGGTTTTTTTTGCCCTGACCTGCTGCAACAGTCTTTCCGGCATCATCATATGAACTCCTGTTGGCAGATGTTTGCCCTGAGTGTCCTTAAAAGCAATTCCTTCCATATCACATAGCGAATAGACAGATTCATCCGCGTTATATTCATCAGGCATATTCAGTGGATTTTGCATCACGTTGTTTAGATAATCCAGTTTTAATTCTTCCTCTAATGCAGCGGATTGGGGATTATTATCGGGGTCAAAATTGCTTTGAATTTCCTGCAGTTTTTTTTTCGGCTGATTCAGCAGCCATTGGTAAAGGCTCTCCCACGGGGGATCAGTTTGAGAGGTTTCTCTGATATAGTCGACCGGAATGACCGGCAGTCCATGAGGGATTTCCAGTGTCGCAACATTTTCTGCATAAAGTCCTTTTCGAGAGAAAAAGGTTTTGCGACTATTTTTAATATAGCTGTTAATGACCATATCCTGTGCCAGATTCTGCAGGTAGATATCTTCATCCGGAAAGGCACGATGATTGTGGTTCATCATAATATGCATCATTTCGTGCACCAGCAGTCCAATCAGTTCTTCGGTGGTCTGCTTTTGGACAAAATTTTCCGCATAATAAAAAACGAACCGTGCTTGGAAAACAACCAGGGCAATGGTGGGGATTTCGGCCTCTTTAATGAAATCCACTGACTGGTAGAAATAAGAAGTAAAACGACTTCTCTCCCAAAGCGCTTCCAGCGCTGTTTCCATTTTGGCTATCCCGGATTCGTTAATTGGCACCATCCAGATCCTTTTCCTGTTCCATGATAGCAGTAAAAACGGGGATCAGTTCATCCGACACAGCCGTGTTCTTTAACATTTTTAAAGCTCTGGGAATTTGAGACAGCACTCCACACTCCTTGATTAGCATAAAGAAAAAGGAGACACGGGCATCCGGTCTGGAATAGCCGATAAATTGTAAAATATTTCCCAGTTCCAACAGATCGTTTTGAGCGAGTTCCCCCTGGAGAATACTATTTTTCTGTCTAAAATAAAACAGAGCTCCTGAAAGCGCCCATAAAAGATCTTCGGCAGGTACTTCTTTTTCTCTTAAGGCTTTCAGGGCTTTCTCATCACCCTGAATAATGTCCTGTTCAGATAAAACCCGAGGCGCTGTCTGCTGAGCAATAAAGTCATTGCCTATAGATTCAGAGAGGAGAGAAGGTATAATCCGGTTCAGAGTATGGTCAACGTTTTGTCTGAGAGAATTTGTCAGTTCAGCGGCGCTTTCAAGACCATAAGAAGATTGGACTGCCAGTGATGTTTGATGCCAACCTCGTGGATTTGGGTTTATATTTTTCTCATCCCACAAACGGTCGGGAAACAGTTTAATATAATTGATTATTGATGGGTGAATGCTGTTTCGAATTGCCCACTTAAGCCATTCATTCGCTGTAGGCCTCAATTGCAAAATAGACAACCGGCTATCCAAAGCCGAATCATCAAAGTTGGTAATGGTGGTATCATCACCTTCCCCCAAATTTCCGGCTAAAATGATAAACGTTTTCTCAGGCAGTGGGTGCTCTCCGCAGGTATTTTCGGTGATGATTTGAAAAAGGGTTTGAATCACAGTCGGGTGAGCACGGTTTGCTTCATCCAGAAACCAGACAATTCCGTCATATCCTGCTGGAACTTGCTCAGGTGGTATAAACCGTGGGCGATAATAAATCATCCGGCGATTCTCATGATCCGGTACAGGATACCC
>Ga0307989_1001397_pt1 | contig 13027 bp, 17 predicted proteins | sample EllFjometagen185_FD_203164 | JGI IMG/M metagenome (GOLD analysis project Ga0307989, IMG submission 203164) | Marine microbial communities from Ellis Fjord, Antarctic Ocean - #185 | ecosystem: Environmental > Aquatic > Marine > Unclassified | place: Southern Ocean | collected 2014-10-08 | reverse complement strand
TACCATGTAGACCATATTATACCTTTATCCAAAGGTGGTTTACATCACGAAGATAATTTGCAGGTAATCACTGCAACAGAAAATCTGCGCAAAGGCGCAAAAACCAAATAAAAAAATGCGTATAGACATTTACGGACGCCCATATGATAAAACATGCCAAGAGGCAGTTGGCCTTTTAAAGTCAGCAAGAATTCGCGTCAAGTTTCACAACACAGACAAAGATTACTCACGAAGTAAGTTGATAGGGGTTACCAAAGACCTCCAACAGAAAGGTGACTACACTTTTAAAACATTATATAACGCGCCAATACCAATAGTAATATCAGAAGATACACAGGAAGTGCTGTGTGGTTTTGAAACCAACTCTAACTTATATCACAATATGTTAGTCTTTGCAGGGATCAACGACCCAGATGGATTCACCAGAAAGCATTTTGAATGGAAGCGTAAACCATACGTAAAGCATGAGACTAGACAATAGGTAAAAAAATAAGGTAAAAAACATCAACATTAAGCCTCGGAGAAATTCGGGGCTTTCTTTTAATCAATTCTTTAGGGCAGATATATATCCTGCCCTTAGAGTGCTATGCCTCAGCACCTGCTGTCGGACCATCCTCTGTTTTGGGAGGGGTCTCGGCGGAATCGGTAGATTCCTCTTTAGAGTCGGTAGACTCTTCAGCTGCATCTTTCGCTGAACGCGTAAAGATATTCTTCACGGCCTCAGTGGCACGTGCAGTGTAACCAGGGTTAGCTGCTGTATCTTCTTCAGCTGCCTTAGCCTTGATCTCCTGTGCTTCCATTACTTTGGCAATGTTAGCCAAGCCAAATAGCTTAGCAAGAACATTAAAATCACCAGTAATAGTGAGGCACTGAGCTTCCTTGATGTCGCCGTTGAGGGCGCGCTTGAGGATTGACTCGTGGTAATTCAGAGGGTCCATCTTAGGATGGATCTCTTTAATGACTGCAAAATCGTAGCGAACTTGAACCTTGTTAGTACGCATCAGCAGGTTGTCCACGAACTTGGGGTTCAAGATAGGTGCTGACATTTCGATTGTTGCGCCATAATAGCGATTTTCAAACATGCTTTATCTCCTTATACATAAGTTACATATTCTCCATTACTATTCTTATACCATAAAAAGCTTGACATATTGGCACAAAAACCCTATATTATAGTAAAAAGGGCCATACTAATGAAATATTTTGAGAAGACAGCAATATCGCTAGGGAAGCTAGAGAAGGTACTAAAAGGACAGGACAGAAAAGCGTTCCTATATAAAGTACTTGGGAAGGTAGATGAATCAAAGGCTGTTAGCAATAAGACTAAGGATACCCTCAGGCGTATGGCCGAAGGTAACCATAAACTTAATGATGACGCAGCATTAGCATACTTCAAAAGAACTAATATAATGGAACGACTAAAACAGTAATGAAATTCCCACACCACAAATTTATAGTAGCACTGGTAGCTGGCAAGCTATCCAATCAGGAGATTCTCCAAGAACTCCAAAAGAATAGTCTGCAGGCTCCTCCATCTAAAGAAGTCAACGCATTGCGCGAGGGACTTAAACTCGGTCAAGAGGATTACTTTGCAGGCAAAGAGGCAGTTGATTTAGGCTGGCTTCAAGATTTAAATGTTGAAGCTATGTTTGGACACCGCTTTAATAAACAAGTGGCCGAGTCAACAGACGGTATTGAGGGAGCATTTAAAGTATTAAATGACCCAAGTATGTACCGAACGATTACGTCACTCGCAATGAGTGGGGTAACTCCAGAAGATCTCGAATTAATAGTCAATGGTAAATATGATATAGAGTATAGCAGTGCTGATCTTGATCAGTTTCTTAAATACTTCTTTGAAACTGGAGACTGGACAAGATACGAGAAAGACAATTATACTAATACTGTTAGAGATCAAAACCTAAAAGCATATTATAGCATGGCTCTCAATGAAGAGAAGGACTATTTAATGTGGAAGTTAGGCGTGGCACCAAACAAATCATTTGACGCAATGCTACGAGATATGACTGTAGATAGTTATTACAATTTCAAAGAACAAAGTACACGAAGCCCAGACCAAGCACATAAGTGGGGAATGCTTATGCTCAAGGTGCAAGAACGTCTAGAGAAGGTTGAAAAAGACCTCAATGAAGACACTGATATGCAGGGCGACCTTAAAAACATGTTTGCAGGATTATTTGCAAAGGATGCAGCTTCCAGTAGTAAACCTCCTAAGAAAACTAAAGTAGAAGATGAAGAGGAAGATATACCAGATTCACTGGCATATATCGAGAACGCTGCTGGGAAAGAAATACCAAGTATAGTAAATCTAGAGGATTTAAACTAATGAAATACATGAAATACATGATAAAAGATGCCATGCCAATGGCCAAAGTAAAAGTAGAAGAGCGGAGAAAACGTCCAGTAGCTGGAGTAGTAGGTAACGCCATAGGCGCAGGTGCTGGTCTAGCAGCTCTTAATAAAGGAGTTGCGGCAGTCAATGCTGCCGAACATGGAGTAGGCATTAAAGGTTCCTTGAGAGTAGTTAAAGATACACTAAAAATTAAAAACCCAAAAATTGCTAAAGCCGGAAAGGTCGGAGCAATCATAGGAGCCGCATATTTAGGAGCCAAAGTTGTAGGTCGCGTATTCGGTGGTAAAAAAGAAAAGATTTTAAAACAGGCTGCCTTTAGAGACGAGTTTCTAACTCTATATAAATAAATGTCAATGTTCGACCAGCCCTCGAGGCACCTAAATCCTGCGCTATTCACAGCAGAAGAAAGTATGCTCCCTGCAGTTAGGAAGTATATCTTTGATGATATAAACAAGATACTAACTCCAGGAATGGTAGTTGGTGTTTATTTATTAGGGTCTATGGCGGGTAGACAATATGGTGATACATCTGATATAGATATTAATTTAGTATTAAAACAAAATCTAAATAGAAATGACCACAAAGAACACGTAAGAAAATATAATGAAAGGATGCTGCCTGGGACAACTCACCCAGTTAATTACCATGTACAAGACTATTCTGAAGCATCATACGAAGGTAATTCTGAGTATGCTGTCTATGATCTCTTGCGCGACGCTTGGGCAGTTCCTCCAAAGGCGTATGAAAAGATTAGGGACCCACAAGAAGAATTCAGAGACGAGATAAGATACTCAAAGCTAAAGGCGACAACATTAAAATATAATCACAATAAACAGTTATTACATGACCGTTTAGAAAAAGGCCGTAAAACAGCCTACTCTACAGGGTGGGGAACACCAAGAGAGTCGCAACAAAACATTCTCTATAAATACATAGAGAGTATATTAAACCAAAATAAAAAATGAGCATCGCACACGTAACAGTTGAAAAGCAGTTTCCAGATGAATCAATCGAACGGATGTTGGGTAGATTTAGAAGCAAAGTTAAAAGAGCTGGCATTCTACAGGATGTTAGAAAGAACGAATTCTATGAGAAACCTGCAGTAGAGCGTAGACGCAAGAAAGTAAATAGGAAACATCAGAGTGGCGGAAAGCAATCTAACTAGATCCATACTAGTAGAGGGCATGTTTTACCTTAACAGTGTACCGCTCTCACTTGATGATTATAAGTTTATGCGTCCTATCTATGATAGTATGCATCCGAGTATAGTCCTTAATACTTCACGACAGGTGAGCAAGTGTGGGCTAAGTTCAAAAGAAATAACTACTTATGATGGTACGGTGAAAACACTTGGGTCCTTAATTCCTGAAGACAGGATACTGTCTTTTGACGAAGAGACCCAGAAAGTAGTATTAAATAAAGTAAAAAGTGTAGAAGATAATGGGTTACAAACCGTATTTTTTATAAAAACGAAAACTGGGCGAGAAGCCCCTGTGACAGGTGAACATCCTTTTTGGACATTAGATTCACGCTGGACAAAAGCTGAAGACTTAAAAGTTGGGGATTTAGTAGGCGCCTCAAAAAAAAACTCCATAGAGATTTTAGGCACAGATATTATTTATGACAGGATAATTTCTATAGAAAAAAAAGAGTCGCAGCCCACTACTTCTATTGAGATGGAGTCTCCTAATAATACTTTTTTAATAGACGGCTTAGTTACACATAACAGTACGACACTAGCTAATATAATGTTAGCTAATAGTGTCATGTATCCCAACTTCAAAACGCTTTACATCTCACCAACAGTGGATCAAACTAAAATTTTCTCAAATGATCGTGTAACAACGACTATGGATCAGAGCCCATATATAAAGAAGCATCTGATGTCAAGTGCTCTAAACCAGAACGTATTTACAAAACAACTTAAGAATCACTCTAAGATGTATTTAAGATACGCGCTCCAGAGTGCAGATAGGTTGCGTGGTATATCAGCAGATGCAGTTTTCTATGATGAGTGTTATAGTAAAGATACAGAGGTACTAACTGACAGCGGATGGGTTCCATTTGACTCACTTACCGAGGGCAATTATAAAAACTATAAATATGCTTCCTCCAACAAAGACCAAAATTTAGAGTATCAAGAACCAGAAAGGCTGATAATTAAACCATTTAGTGGTAACCTGTTAGAATTTTCCCACAGAAGTTTCAAGCTAAAAGTCACTCCAGGACATAATATGCTTATATCACAGCAACTAAATACAGGATATTATAAAAATCCAAAAATAAAAGGCTGGAATCTAAGAACTGCTGAAGAAGTGAAGTCCAAAAACTTTAAAATGCTATCCTCTCTGAACTACGAGGGGCATAACAAAAAATACATAGTACTACCTGAATATGTAGCTATCAATAATGTACACGGAGATAAATACCAAAACTCACCAAAAGCTATTAAAGAGGAAACCTATGACATAAAAGCTTTTATGCAATTTATGGGTTGGTATTTATCTGAGGGGCATTATGCTAAAGACTCTAATGGTGTCTTTATTTCACAACAAGAGGGAGACAATGCAAAAGAAATTCGAGAATGTCTAACAAATCTAGTAGGAAAAAACTATACTGAAAATATAAATAAAGAAAATAAAGTTATAGTTTTTGGTATTCATAATAGAAATCTACATGATTATGTTGCCAAATTTAAAGGATCTCATGATAAATATATCCCAAAGCATCTATTAAAAAATACGAACTATTTAATAGATTTATTAGACTCTTTATATAAAGGGGATGCAATGAGGCACCACGGTGAAATTTGGGGAGATCTGAATACCGCCTCTGAGCAATTAGCAAATACTACACAAATAGCTTGGATGCATTTAAATAAAAAAGCTACTATTAGAAAAATAACAGAGCGGAGTGGGACAGTTATGTACAGAGTTAGACCACAAAAACTTAATTATCAAGTATTCTGGAACTCAGCTAATAGGGTAAAAGATATATCATATGAAGGGAATGTTTATTGTGTAACTGTACCAAATTCAACGTTGGTCGTAAGGGATAAAATTGAAAAAACTGCGGTAGTTTGTGGAAATTGTCAGGATTTACTACCAGACATCATACCAGTTGCCAACGAAACATACTCAAGATCATTATATAAATGGAATATGTTCTCAGGAACACCTAAAACAAGTACTACTACACTAGCTCGGCTATGGCAAGAATCTACTAAAAATGAGTGGATGTCTAAATGTACAGCAATGGGTTGTAAGCGGTGGAACAGATTAGACCAAGAAAACCTTGGAGATCATGGGGTAATCTGCAGATACTGTGGAAAAGACCTAGATACTAGACAAGGTACTTGGGTAACAACAGGTGATCCTAACGCCATACATCAAGGATTTAGAGTAAGTGTTCTAATGTTTGCTAGTGCCCCATGGGTTGATTGGCAAAGAGATATCACAGATTACCGCAAACAGCACTCTGAAGGTGTGTTCTTTAATGAGAAACTTGGATTAGAATATGACTCTGGCGCCAAACCAGTAACACTTGATGAAGTGAAAGCATGTTGTACTGGTGGACCAATGCTACAACAGTTAGATGCAATTACTGGGTCCAAGCCTACTTATATGGGTATTGACTACGGGCCAACTAACTCTAAGAGGTCCAATACTGTAATGACAGTATTACAGAACGACGGCCCAAAGCTCAAAGTAGTATATGCTAAGAAGTATCTAGGACCAGAAGCTGACTATGGCCACATCCATGATGACATCCCACGACAGTTTAGCAAGTGGAGATCATTATTAATAGGCGCTGACTATGGATTGGGGGAGGCCCCTAATGCAGAGATAAGGAAACGGCTATCGTTTGAAAAAGTTATCGCATATCAACATGTCGCTAACCAAAAAGATAGATCAATGTGGAATACTAAGATGCCAGCGTTTACGCTAAACCGTACGCAGGTGATGACAGAGTTCTTCCAGATGATTAAACATAGACAAATAATCTTTCCTAGATGGGAAGACTTCCAACCGTTTGGGGAGGACATAATGAACATAAATGTTGATTATGACGAAGAGAGGGGTAAGGTCAGATATACCAATTCAGACCCAGACGACTTCTTTCAGGCTCTGATATATGGAGGAGAAACTGCCCGAAGACACTTATTATCTTCAGCAGAGGTATATTAAAATAAATTTTTTACTTGACAAAGTAGCTTAAAGGGTATATATTATAAATATGTTTACAGGTAACGACTTCGAGAATATGGGTAAAGCAGCGGCCTCTGAGTACATTGGCTCAAACAAGGACTTAAGTACTACTATTACTAAGATAGCGACGCATTATGGTCTTAACTCTGAGCAGATCGCTCGAGTAGTAGAGCAAGCAAATGTAGAAACTTATCTAAAACTTAATAATGTTGCAGATGACAAATATATTGAATTTGCTCCAGCAGACAACATTAAAGTTGCATCAGCGCTTAACTTCTCAGCAGAGAAGAAGGCAGAACTGGTGGGCAACGACTTTGAGATCGAGCTGGATGAAGAGTTTAGTTTAGAGTCACCAAGTACAGAAAAAGAATTAGGTAGAGAAAAGGTAGCAGAAGACATCTCACTAGCAAACGGACTTAAAAAGATTAGCGGAATAGTTAATGCTAGATTAGAAGAGATAGATGCTAACTTTGATCGTGAATCTGAAACTTTATATAAAATTGTTAAACAAGCAGCATTGGAAGCTGGTAACTTTGGTATAGTCAAACAGGCCATGTTATCCGCAGCACCAGACGCATCCACTGAGATGATAGCTGATGTTTATGAATTCAAACTAAAAAAAGAAGGGTCAAGAATTGACTTTGAGAAATCAGAGGCTCCAGCAGGAGTATTAAATTCTAATCATCCCTTAGTACAATCCCTAAATAAACTAGCAACATACAAAGATGAGTATGCTATACTTAAAGAATTCACAACAGAACTTGAGAAAGACGCAGGTAATGTTTGGAACTTAGCAAAAAACCTAGGATCTGTAGCAGGTTCTGTTGGCAAGATTATCTTCGATACTGCTAAAGCCACAGGAAGTTTAGCTGTGAAACATAAAGGCGCGGCTGCAGCAGTTATCGCAGTTCCAGCCGTTTATGGTTTAGGTAAGGCTAGGGGAAGAAATGAGTCATCAAAAGCAAATACAAGGGTAAACAAAGACTATGTCCAACGTGCAAAAAATCTTAGACCTCTATAAAGCAGGAAAGGTGCCTGAAAGCACTTTAGTTAAAGCAGCGGCTTTTAAAAATGAACTTCAAGAACATTTAGCTATTACTAAAGAGGCTGGCATGTTTGAAGGGGTCAAGAAATTTATGAAGACTGACGCAGCAAAGGCTTCAATACTATCTATGTTTGCAGTCCCTATAGGCATGGCTGGAATGAATATGGCGGGAAAAGGTATCGACATGATGCAAGATGCTATGGAAGGGCCAGAGAAAGAAAGAGACTTTAATAATATTATGGACACGCGTCCAGAACTAAAACAGGAAGACCCACTATTAGTTCGCAAATATTATGACTCATTAAGAAAGTTTGCACCAGCAATTGCTAGTGATCCATTAGCAGGCGGAGCATACCTATATCAGGTTATGAAGTTTGAGGGGGCGGGGGGACCGCCATACTCGACAATAGCCGACCTTGTAAAAACACAAAAAGCATATAAGGATACTAACCCATTGAGATCTCAACGACTTGGAGAGACTATGGTGGGACTGAAACCACAATTCAACCTGAAAGATTAAATGTATAAACGCCTAGAGTTTTTTCCAGAAGATAAGAACGGCGTGGAGATGGAATTAATACACCCAGGTGTATTAACCAAAACCGCAGAGATGTCATCCGAATTGGGTGAATACATCAAATCTATGAAGACAGAGCTTGACAAAATGTATATACTTGTTAACGCTCTCTCAGCTGGGGAATACTATGGTCCGAATAGAAATGGCGACTACATGGGAGAATCTGTTCTCAAAAAGTACCACAAGCATTTTGAAGATCAAGGGCATGTTTACAAACACCATAAAAATAAAGATCCAAAGGTAGCTCTCGGCAAAGTATTATTTAGTCATTACAATCCAGAGATGCACAGAGTAGAGTTAGTGTGTGAGCTTAATGCTAACAAAGACGAAAAGTTTCTTACAAGAATTCAAAAAGGAGAGTACCCAGCCGTATCAATGGGTATGAAGACTCCCTGGGACGTGTGCAGTATCTGCCACAATAAGGCTAAAACCTTAGCCCAATATTGCGACCATCTTAAATATGAGATGAATAAGACATACTCTGATGGAAGACGCGTAATGGCTATTAATCCAGCAGCAAAGTTTTTTGACATAAGTTTCGTTATGGTAGGGGCTGACCCTACGGCAGGAGTAATGAAAAAATTGGCTGGTTTAGAAGCTGCCACACCTAGCGCAAAACTAGGGGAAGACTTCCTGAGGATGGCCTCTTTAAAAGAAGCTGCCATTGATAAAGAGGTGCCAGTTGAAGAGATACAGACAATAGTAAAAGATGATAATAATAATATTTACTTATCACAACCTACTATTCCAAAAGAAGTAATTAAGTCAATGGTTAAGGATGCTTCACTAGGAGAGATATTTTCTAGCTTATCGGCAATGGCTATAACACCTAAGCCAATTGACTTTCAAAGAATAGTTCTTTATGCAGGTGGCCATGACAAATATGCTGAAGCATTAGAAAGAAATAATATTCTTCTTATTAATGTAGATGAGAACACTACCCCACTTGAAATAGAAGATTTAAATAATAGAAGTATTAGCGATAAGTTTATCAGGAAGTATGCACACTTAATAGAGGACATGTCAATGACTAAGCAATTAGTCACAGCAAGAATACTAGAGAAGTATGCGGCTCCAGTAGAAACTAAAGAAGACAAAGAGTTTTTTCTTAAGAATGAATCTCCAGGGTGGAAGAAATTCATGTTTGGAGAATCAGAGGATGCTAAACTATCCCCTTATAAGAACCCAATGCTAGCTTCATCAATGTTAAGTGGCATGTACTATGGCCTACATAAATTTGTTCCATGGGCATCAGAGACCAAAATACCAGGCGCGTCTGATGCATTCTTATTAAGAAGACCTTGGATGATACCGCTCCTAGTTGGAGCTACTAGCCTAGCGTCACTAGGGGGACAAAAGAGTATGGACAAAAGTGCTGGAATGATAGCACCAAACCCAATTTCAAGGTATATGATAGCACTACCATCAGCATATTTTTACTCTGGCATACAGGAAGCAAAAGTCCGTAAAGGCAAACGAATTGGTGAGTTTGAAAATATCGCCAGAAAACACCCACTCATTACAGGAATACTTGGTGGAATGGGTCTAGGAAAAGTAACGAAGTTACTAACTAAAACAGGATCGTTAGATCGGTCTAATTTGAGAAGAGCAGTATCTAATTTATCAGATGATCAACTAGACGCTCTCTTTGAAGATGTAATAAACCTATAAATAGGAGAACAACAAAGTGAATACTAAAGTTAACATTGGACAAGTCTTAGAAGCTTTGGCCCAAGACGAAACACCTGAAGAAGCTTTTCAAGCAGGTTTGCAGGAAGATGGCACTGAAAAAATCGCCGCAGCAAATGTGCAAGAGACGGAGACTCCAGAAACTCTAGAAGCTCCAGAAGGTGCCGTTGAGGCAAACGATGAAGATTTGGCAAAAGTAGCTGAAGCTGACGACCAAGGTCGTATTATGGCGCGTGCTTTCTTTGATGAGCTAAATAAAATGGCAGTTGCACCAGTCGCTAATTACCCAGCAGACCCAGGCGCAATTCCAAACAACCAAGCTCTTGAAGTAGGACGTGGCGAACCAGCCCAGCCTCATGGAGAAAAATCCATGCAAGTAAACTCTATCCTTAACAGCCTAGTAGCTGCAAATAAGGTAGGAGCTCCCGAAATCGCAATGCCAGCCGGACCACAACCTGGACCTAAAGCTGACCTGCAAACAGGGAACCAACCTCTAGCATCTGACATGGCGAAAGAACAAGAACGTGCCATGGTACCAGGGATGGAAGTTGAGAAACAAAGTGCTGTTAATATTATAGACAGTCTTTATGGCAAATATTTTGGAGAGGAAGGATAATGGGAAAACTTACAGAAGTACATGAAAACATGCTGAAAGAAGCTGCAGCTAACGCTGAACAGCAAGAGAACATTAACATCCTCGTTAAATATGCCTCATATGCTGAAGAACTTTTAGAAGATAAATTTGGCAAAGACTATACAAGTGACGATGTTGAAAAATTAGCTGAAGCGCTAATTGACAATGACCTCGCTGTAGAAGCTGAACAGGAAAAAGTGGGCGAGTATGACGAGTTAGGTCGTATTATGGCACGCGGATTCGTGGACGAGCTAAGTCAGGAAGAAGGATAATACGGAAATTGGTGACGATAGGGGCTGGCTTCGGTCAGCCCATATCTCTAAGGAGAATATAAATGAATATTAATGACTTTATAGATGATGTCGATCAAGATCCTAAATCAGAGGAAGAGTCTTCTTTAGACTTGACCGAGATCGCTAAGACAGCTGAATTGCTGGAAACCTTAGCAACCGAAGACACGTTGTTAGATGACCTTGCTAAACTTGCTGTTTTGCAAGATTTAACAAGATTACAAGACAATATAAAAAAATAAAAGTGAGGAGAGGAACTTGAACATAGATCAAAAAGATATTATGAAAACAGCTGCCTCTCAACTGCGTGGTCTTAGTACAGAAGTTCAGCAATTCAGAGACGAGCAAGACAAGAGGGATATGGCGGTTCAAATTTTGAAAAAAACTGCATCACCATCTCTAGTCGAGTTCCTAGACAAGATAGCTGAATATATGGATGAAGATCTAGAAGATCTAAAAATTATAGATAAAGCAGTAGAATTACAGAAAACCGGCGAGTTCGCATGGGGATCATTGAGTTCACAGGGAGCCAGCGATGGCGGCCTGGACCCACTGACAGCCATGTTAACCGAAGATTATCTGTGATAACCAAAGAGGAGGAATCCTAAATGTTAAAACTATTAAGCGACTTGAAACGCGCAAACCGTTTCGATAAGACTGCAACAGCAGGGCTGGTCGCTAGTGGAGTTACTGGTTCATGGGCAACCCTGAACGCTAGTGACGAACTAGACCTTCCAGCAGCCGCAACTAAATTGGCATTCCCAATTTGGACAGAATCTAACCGCGATGGAACAGTTGGTTGGACTCCTGATGTGGGCGCAACAGGTAAATTAACCGTCTTTGACGGCTACCTACGTGCAATCACAGATCAGGTAACTGACTATGCTGGACTAGCAATTGGAGATCTGTTGTCAGTTGATAGCAGCGGAAACCTTGCAAAAACTACAGATGGCACAAAAGATGTGGCAGTAGTAATGAGAAAAGCGGGAGATGTCACAGTATTAGGCACCACCTTTACGAATTGTATTGAATTCACAACAAGCAAATAAGATAGGAGAATAATAATATTATGGATTTACAAGCAGATACTATTAATGAACTATTCCTGCAAAAAATGGATTCTAAAGAAGGAATGGATAAAGTTGCCATGGCTGGTAGCGCATTCATTCGTCAGAAGATTCGCGAAGTATCATTTGCAAGAAAAATCGTTAACCCCGAATACGTAACACAAGCAGATTGCCAACGCTCTGTGCAGCATGAAGGCCTGGTCAAGATTATAGACATCGAGCCAGACTCAAATGCAACCATCATCAACTTCCGTGGAGAAGCTGACACTACTTATATCGCCGGCGAACGCTTTGAGATTCCTTTCTTTGCAGTTGCCTCAGATGACTTCCAGAAGACAGAAGAAGAACTTCTAGCTTATGAAATGCCACTGACAGATGTAATTGAGAAAAACTCTATTAAAGACATCCAGAAACAAGAAGATACAGCTTGGATGGCTAAGTTTGAAGCGGCTATCGCAGCTGATTCAGCTAACCAGAGTTTAGCTACCACACTAGATTCTGACGGATCTATCAAAAAGAGCTCTTTTGTAGGTCTTTATGATATGTTAGATGGTGTAGAACTGAAAACTGATGTTCTCTTAATGAACAGCAAAACCTTCAACAAACTGCTTCTTTATGATGCAACTTCTGTTGGTGACGCTATTGGTTCAGAAACATACATTAACGGTTTCACTTACTCAACACTATTTGGTCGTAAACTTATTGTAACAAATAAAGTCGACCTCGTAGGAGATGCTATTTACGGCTTCGCAGCTCAGGAATACATCGGTAAATACTTCATTCTTAATGACCTGAAATTCTGGGTTGACAAGAAAAGAAATATTATCACTTGGGGAGCATACGAAACTATTGGTGCAGGTATCGGTAACACTAAGAGTATTGTAAAAATCACCTGGTAATTCTTTAAAAAATTACGTTAGTGAGGTTTGAATATTTAGGGGAGGCAGAGATGTCTCCCCTTTTAGTTTAAATATGCCTTGACTTATTTTACTTTTTGTGGTATATTATAGTATACCAAATTAGGAGAAAATTATGGCTATACTATCATTAATACTAGATGAACTTGCTGACCTTTCGGGTTCTACTTCGTCTACTTCGGCAGAACCTGAATATTTAACAATTGTCGCTACTGACACATCTGTA
>Ga0307989_1001396_pt1 | contig 13035 bp, 7 predicted proteins | sample EllFjometagen185_FD_203164 | JGI IMG/M metagenome (GOLD analysis project Ga0307989, IMG submission 203164) | Marine microbial communities from Ellis Fjord, Antarctic Ocean - #185 | ecosystem: Environmental > Aquatic > Marine > Unclassified | place: Southern Ocean | collected 2014-10-08 | reverse complement strand
TTGTGAATCCGGATGTTAGGGACTTAGCTGCATCATCTGTATCTACATATTCATATTGTACTTTACCACCTATCAGAGGTGAAATTACACCCATAATAGTAGCAAATTCACTTATGTGCTGTTGATTAAACTCTGATTCTCTGAGATGTACCATACAGTGGTTTAACATGTCATTCGTAATTGACGGGTTGAAGATCATGCCCGGATTTTCATCAATGAACAGGTCATTGCGCCAAAAGTCGTACTGCTCTTTCACTTCTCCTGCAACATAATTACCACTATCATCAGTTAAAACTTTATCCTCTTCTGTATACTCTACATATTCATACTTAGAAGGCATTTCAAGCACTTGATCTAACTTGCCAGCATCAAGTACCATATTGAAGAATGTAGTAGTACACAACACTATCTTATGCTCTTTGAAATCCCAGTTGAATGGTTTTGCAGGACATGTATCTTGTTTACAATTCTTGCTGTGACAGATTGAATTATGATGATCACCTTTCACGTGACCATTCATGCATGTTCGCCCGTTCAGCGTCATGAGTGTAAATGTTGGTCGGACAAGACAAATGTCTTCCTTAAACTCCCTATCAACTTCCTCAGCTATGCTTAACCCGTCCTCTACCCTGCCAGTAATTACAAATGCAGAGTACCCAGCAGACATCCTTAGCTTCTCAATCAATGTTGCAATTAACATCTGTGTTTTGCCGAGGCCCGGTCTTGCTGTGATAATGTTCGGTCTTTTCGTACTAACCGTTTGTGCCATAGCCCTAGCCATTTGTGACAGTAGATTCCTATACTTATCATCGACAATAATCTCATTACTTTCTAATCGAGCAATAACATTGTCTAGTATCGGTACATATTCAGATTCTTCTGTACTCAGTATTACTTGGCTATATTCAGATTCGTTTCGCCCAATTATGAATTCCTTCTGTTCATCAGTCATCGGTTTGCCATTATATGTGAATTCCTCAGTATCTAGCATACCCAGTTCGGTGAACAATTCTCGGTATCTTATTGTATCTGGATGATTTGGCTCCCAGAAATCTATATGATTGGGATCAGCTAGTTCACGGAGCATATCTTCTACTTTAAACTTGGGCATTGTGGTAATACTCCACTCTTTTCAACATCTGTTTATTACAAGTACACGGTTCTGCCTACGTACACTGGAACGATACCAGCATCTGCTGTGGGAAATTAGTTTATAAACGAATACTTCCAAGTATTGCACATACGTGATCCAATTTCGTAGGTATTTACACGAAATGATTCACCTACATACCAGTAAGTATCGTTGTTGCTCACTTTACACGTAAACTACATCCGTTCTTGAGGTAGTACACAGCTGTACACATTTCATATTTGCAGAATCTACAAGGAACTATAGTAATTATAATATACCCTTGAAACTTGGGATCAAACCTCCCGATTTCTCTCAGGGGTGGGCAGTGTATTCATGTCCTTTGTCTTGATATTTAGGTTGTTTAATACCTGAGCCCTAGTAGTATATTCATACTACTCAACATTGGATAGGCTGGCCCTCTTATAGGAGTAAACCCCTATTACGAGTCACTAAATATTAGTATAGAGGATTTTTATTAATGACAACTACGATTGCATTTGCTACTGGAGATTGTTTGGTTGTGGGTTGTGATAGTCTGGAAACAAGCATAAGACCGGCACTTAACCTGGACTCATTTGTGGAAAGATACTTCGATAGTGATAACAAATTAAAGATGAATGCTGATGGCACCCCTGAATTAAGCAGCTTGTCCGATGTAGTCAAATATACGCATGAGATTCCAATTAAGTCGGTCCCAAACGTAACCAAGTTATATAGTTTCGCTCCTGCTAATTGTGCTGCGCTATTTGCTGGGGCTGCCTCTATCGGAGATGAATCAGTGAGTAATCTGGTGGACCGATTCCTATCCAACGACGAAATAGCAACCTATTTCAAAGAAGATTACAATGTATTAGGGATTGCAGACCGCTTGGCTGACTTCATTGGAGAACCCTACCAACAAGTATACAGTAGGAATGGAACTGTACCGGAGATGGAAGTAATTGTGGCCGGATATTCACATAAGGAGAGTAAACCAGAAATCCATATAATCATGTTCACGGCAGATGGACAACAAGTAATTGAATCAAAAAATGCCCCCGGTGAACCAGTGATTGTTTTTAGTGGCCAAGCTTCTGAGATACGACGAATAATGCTCGGAATTGATTTAAAAAACACAGCCCAGTTTACTCATTATATGGAACTTTATTTGGCGGCGTATCGAATACAAATCAAAGAACATCTTAAGACAAACCAAGAAATCGAGATCGAACTACCTTTTCATGCTGAGTTTGAAGAATTACCTGAGATAAATACGTCATGGGCTTCAGGTATTAATAGCGATATATCTAATTTCTCAGAACAGGCTGCCATTAATCTGGTTGATTTCTTAATCGACGTCATGATCAAGTCACAAGAATTTGATAGTAATATGGCAACGGTCGGTGGGGACATCCATATTGGACTTATGACTAAACGTTCTGGCTTTAATTGGATTTCAAAGGAGAATTATTCACACCGAGGCCATGAAGTACCAAAACATACAAAGTAGCAAGGGTTCAATAATTGATCGAACCGTACTTCTATATTCTCAGTATAGTCGGTATACTTATTACCATCCGCTAGGCGTTAAAGTACATACTAAGCGTGCAAATTTACCCACAAAATGGACAGATTGTATCACCAACTGCACACGTTATTTTAAGGAACACTGTAACTTACTGTGGTATAACGTGTTACAGTGTACCGCCGAGGGATTCGTAGTCCCTTGGTGAACTTTTTAGCATCCCTTTTCCCTTAATTGCTCAATACCTCTATCGTAGGATAAAAGCACCGCACGGTGGATTGATAGATATTCCTGATAGTCCCTATCGGTGGGTCAACCTGCTAAACATCATATTGAATCAACCGTCATGCAGTCCACCATCTTAGTTATAGTTCCATGCATTAGATATTTTATGCATTATGCGTAGAACATTGATGCATGTTATGAACACATCTAATCCCTCACGAGACGAACAGAGTGCCCATCCTTCTTATTGTGGTTGCTTCGGTAGATATCTGAATTGGCGTAAGCCAGCTTACGATACCACGCGTTCGGACTATCGAACACTGTAGCTGACCAAAAGTAACCGCCGTAGCCCATACTGAAGTAATGACCATTGGTATGACTGCGGTAACCACCAGGCAGCACAGCAAAGCCGCTAGTACCAAACTCTGAATCATTTTCCAATGTTCCACTATTCCACAGTCCTGTATTCCCCGCTAACTTACTGCCCTCGTTTGTGCCTCGGAATCCAGTCCCGTCTGCTTCACTTTGGCTCATTCTCAGAGTCATCTCTAATTCTTTCCATTCATCATCGGTTGGCACATGCCATCCTGACGGGGCTATTTTCTTGATTGCATACCAGTTATATAAATAGCCATAAGTATCGGCGTTACTAGTTTCATCCATATAAACAGTATATACACCTACACTTAAGTTTGAATAAACATCATTTTTATTTCCTTTTGATATTGCTGTACCATCAGGATAATGGGTCACCCTCAAATTCGAAGCCATCCATACTTGATTACCTATCCTTACTGTTTTATAGACATTCCCATCTATATCAGTAACAGTTTCGGCTGATCCAGATGTGGAGGGTTTTCTCTTTGATGATTTGTCGTTCTTGGGCTTTGGTGTACTTACTACACGAGAATTTATGGATTGTTTTGTAGTTTGAGTATCAGGCCGCTCTTGAGTGTCTTGTATAGAGATAGGTATAGATGCTAATTGTGCGGCAACATTCGTCATCCCGATTGTTATCAATTTGCCGACCTTGCCTTCATAATCATATATACCCGTTCGTATCAGTTCGCCTGTTTCAACACTAATCAGCCTGGCAGAAATAGAATACACATCTCCAAGTTTACTTATACTGCCGCCAACTATTTGTTCAACATTTGCTATCTGCCCTAGCTCTACCAGACATTCATCAGAATTACAGCCAGACAATTGGAACTTCTGTTCATCGATTATCCTGTCCAGCATCTCGCGTTCAAGAACTTTGAATTGTTTTGTCCTAAATAACTCTATCATTAACCGGTCGGTAAGAATGGTTGCATTCTGCTTTGAGAGTCCCAGGGCTTTGAATTCAACCACTGCGATCTGCGTTTGAGCAAATAATCCCGAATACAGTATCAGCATTAAAAGAGCTGGTACTATTTTGATTGCGCGATGATTCAAAATCTGATTCCTTTCAATCTTCTGACTAGATATTTATTCGCAAGAATGTAAGTCTGTTATATAGTTATTCAATCTGCGATGTGTTGGCTCCCACAGAAAGTGATTATTGAAATAACCAAGATTTACAAGACAATCATATAATACCTGAGTTTTCACATACCCTTTTTGAGACTATGCTGTGCGATTGACCCATATTTTAACCAAAAGTTATCACCAGATGCACATACTGTTTTTATGATCACTGTAACTGACTGTGTGTTAGTTCATTGCGGAGATACGCCGAGGGATTAAGTATCCCTTGGTCAATTAAACTTCTCAATTTGTATAATTCATTTCTTCTGTATTCTAAAGGGGGCTCGTCGTCTAAGAACCTTAAAGCAGCCCACTGCGGCGGACACTAAACTACTAGATGTAGATTCAATTATCTTATCTATTTCAACATAGTCCCACAGACGGCTGGGAAGTTTGATATTGTCGTACAGAACTCCATCGTATGTACATTGTTTTCTCAGTTCACCTGGCAAATCTTGTTCAAAAGGATCATCTTTTATAGAATCTTCCCATTCCTGAATCTCAATGTCCTTGACTACTGGTAAATTATAACCCCAATCATGGAATGATTTAACGCCATAAATCTCAATCTGCGGTTCTCTACGATGAATCTTCATGTGCCGATACTCTGTAATTCGCTTGAATTCGGCGCTATCAAGCTTATTTAAATGCACCAGGAATAGCTCATGATGATCTATAGTAATTCCATATTTGAAAGGAGTGTCGAGTCTAGACTTTACCTTAATATAATCAAGTACTTCATCGCGCTTCAATGGGTTAAATGGACAGAAATATGCCCACACCATCAGTGCTATTTTATCTCTACAACTATGAATTCTAGTAATAGCATTATCTGCATAATATGCTACAGAAGGACTTACACTCGACGGTGTTGAACCTGCTAGATTTTCTTCCTTGTAAGCACTAGCGTATGTTCGCATGCTAATGATACTATACTTAATTTCTTCACATACTAATGCAACATCGTGTGCCCAATGTATAGTATTGAACTTTGGATCTAGTGTATGACTTTCAAGGGCGGCCTTGTACAAAGAATAATAGCTGCTGCTAAGATTGCTCCATGGTTTGCTAGAAAGCTTGTTTAACTCAACACTAAACTGTTTTTCGTGTATCACCTCTATAACCAAATACCAATCACAAGATATCTAATCCTTTACACAACGGACAGAAAATCCATCCTGTTTTCCACTATTGTACCGACCAATACCTGTGCTATTAAACTTGATACCGCGTAGCCATGCATTGTGAGGAATCAGGGTTGAGGTCCAAAAGTAACTATTGTTCCCCCAACCTGTAAAATTACTACCCAAGATACCGATACGTTCACCACCAGGAATAGCATTGAATCCATATAAGCCAAATTCTGAGTCATTCACCATCTGTCCATTATTCCACAAGTCTGTGTTCCCAGCGAGCTTACTGCCCTCATTTGTACCACGCATACCTCCTTGATCTACTTCGCTCTGGTTCATTCCGAGATATAACTCTAACTCTTTCCAATCACTGTCTGAAGGTACATGCCAGCCATCTGGAGCAAGACCGCTTAATTCATCAACTGCATACCAATTGTACAAATAGCCAGTGGTATCTGACTCGTTGCTCGCATCATTATTATATGCACAATAGGCACCAATCGATGAAGCTCCCCAATCAACAGAGGCGATCAATCTAGGTATTATTGACCCATCACGATAATGAGTGACTTTAAGGTTTTCTGCCATCCACATCTGCGTGCCAATTTGAATCGTTGTGTAAATGTTTCCATCAATATCGATCATAGCATTTGGGTTTGCTATTGCCGTAGCCGTATTGGAATAATCAGAATTGATTTGTGATGTGAAAGCTCGTACACGATAATCAAATATGCTGTTTAATGTTAAACCTTCATCCACAAATGTTACTTCATTTGACGCTGCAGTAGCTATCTGGACAAATTCACCGCCATAACCTCGTTCTACCGCATAGCCTAACTCAAAGCTACAGTTGTCTGTCCAGCTCAATTCGATTGTTGAGTAGCTAGTCGGAGTTGCCATGAGGTTTGTAGGACCTTGGAATGGCATATTTGTAACACTACTATTAGTCCAGCTACCTATGTTTGAAGATGTATATCCTGCAATACGATATGTATAAGCTATGCCATAATTCAAATCGTTGTCCATAAATGAAGTATCATTAGCGGGTATATCTGCCAATCGATTAAAGCCATCTCCAGCATCACGTTCTATGTGAAACCCATCCTCAAATCCACAGTTATCTATCCAAGAGAGCTTTACATCTTCATCCGAAATGAGTTGAACTGTCACATCGCTTGGTCCCGGGAATACTGTTGTGCGGGTAAGTTCATTAGACCTGTCTGATGAATTAGATTCTACTTGTGAAACAATTGCATAATCGTATAAGATTCCAAGTGTGCAACTGGTATCACTGAAACTTAGGATGTCTTTAGTTACATTAGCGATTGAACTATATGATTCTGCGCCACTCTTTCTCTGAATCACAAACTCTTCAGTATGCTCCTCATTATTCTGCCATATTAAGTCTATTTGAATATCGGTAATGGCTTGAGCACTAACTAATGTCGGCGATTTCAGAGTGTAAGCTGGATCTGCCGGGTTGATAGGCTCTAGCTCTTCACAGGAATAGAATACAAGTATTGAAACAATCCCTATAATTATCGAATTAAGGACATATCTATTGTTACCATGGCTCATTCATATACTCATTTGTTTGAATTATACGGACTTAGTGTTTTTCGAGTTTCAACTTTAGCTTCGATATATCCATTTGAAACTTCACCACCGGTATTAACTCTATTACCGCCACCCCAAGCAATACTTCGGACAGCTGTTTCTGTGAGTTAGCCTCATCAAAGAGATTTGCAACTTCATCGGAATCCGTGGCTGCCTTATAATCATCATACGTATTATTTGAAGATACCTTTAGAGCTAAAGCACCAAACGCAAATCCTCCAGATCCAACCAGACTTAAATTCCTGTACCAGGCTAACCTGTCTATGTCCTGCTGGATACTACCCTCGTACGTGACTAGCTTTACATTGAATTCTTTACGCTCATCAAGTCCCAGGTTGAACTCACGTACTTCTTCCAGGAAACTGGGATGCGCAAATACCAATGAATGCTTACCAGTTGGAATCTTCTTCATTATCTGTGGACTGGAACCTACTTCTACTCCATCCAGACGTAGCAACGCTTCCGGTGGGTCACTTATAGCCACTATCGTCCCAGAATGGCGTACTAGGTCAACGTTCACCGGATACATTTCATTTACATCAACCTGAATAAACTGCTCATGCTCATGGTAATCTTTAGTACTGATCTTGATCTCGGCCAATCCAGTACCTACCCGATGATTAACGAGGGGTAACTTACCTACAATCTTGCCATTGATACTTACTTGTGCTGATTTAGGTGAACCTGTAATATTGAGTGTACCAAAGCGAGGGCTGAGTACAACGACTTGTTTGTTAGTTTTACCATCTTCAATAATGATCTCTTCATCCAAAGTCTCATACAAATCCTGCGATACTTTCAATCTGAATGTACCCGACGGCAACTCATCCAACGTGATGGGAGCTTTTCCTTTGAACTGGCCATCAACAAAGACATCAGCACCTTTTGGATTTGCTTCAACACTGAGTTGTCCGAATGCTGGGTGTAATACTACAGTGCGTTCGTTATCACTACCATCAGTAATTGTATACTTCTCTACTGAATCATGGTGTAAATCTTTGCTAACTGTAATTGTGTAATCACCACTAGCCAATTCAGGTAAATCAATGGGTGTCTTACCCTTTTGCTGGCCATTGAGCTGGACTACTGCTCCAGGTGGTACACTCTTAATTACTAGACGACCGAAACGAGGTTTGAGATTGGCTTGGATTTGCTCAATTCCGTCAGAAGTGATTGTAATTTCCTCTACATAAGGATGGTATAGCGGCTTCTCGACCCGGATAAGGTGTTTACCGACACCTACTTTAGTGTTTTGCGCTGGAGTGGGACCTAGCTCAACACCGTCCAGATACGCAATTGCTCCAGTTGGTTCAGATCTAACCATAACTATACCATAATCAATAGCAACTCCTCCGCTACCGGTACCTATTTCAAAAGTCACTTCATAGTTAAGGGTTTCACCGGCCAATACATTTAGTTGTTTGACCCAATCCTGTTGTCCAGGTAAAGTGAACTTAATTTGGTGAGTACCTTCTGTAAGGTTTAATGATACAGTCTGGCTACTGGCTTGAGTAGTATACGCATTATCTACATATACAGCTGCACCCGACTTATTGAGAGTAAATACAACAGAACCCTTCTCTTCGCTACTTACAGTTACTGTACTACCACCTCTCTGTCCATTTGTACCACCACCTTCGGCTGCCATACGAAGGGCTGCATTGCGCACTCGCTGGGAGAGAAATTTCTGCATATCGGGTTCATCATTTTCTTGGATATGGGTGATAATCTCCCCTGTCTCAACGCTAATCAGTCTGACGGATATACCATATAGGAGTCCAAAGGTTTTTGTAACTGAGCCGGCGATTACATACTGGGCATTGGCTAGTTTTCCAACTTCTACAGCGCATTCGTCTGAAGCACATACTCCACTAAGCTGCGTCTTTTGTTCGTCCAGAATCTGGTCAAGTAGCTGTCTTTCGACAAGCTTGAACTTATGTGTCTGTTGTAATTCTGCTGAGAATCTGTCAGTAATATTGCGAGCATCGATCTTATTCATACCGCTGCCTTCGAACTCTAGGATAGCTACATTACCCTGGGCGGACAGTGTGAGCGCACTAAGAATAGTGATGAGCATTATGACAATAACAGCGTTGATTCTCATTTATATTCCGTTTCTAATTGAAGACTTCGTGAACTGAAATACCGCTAATAGTAAATCATATCAAGCTTTATAAACCAGCAACTCTTCATATCTTAATATCACTGATGTTATCTGGAGAACGCAATAAAGTCCAACTAGTCTAATAGCCTAATCCCTCAATAAGCGGACAGCATACGCACCTCTCTTGTAGAAGCCGGCACGGTAGATACCTGGCAAGCTGTAACGCAGTTTACGGGACCACGCGCCATCACCACTGAACTCAGTAGAGGAGAAAAAGAGGACCTCGCTGCCCATCATGAAGTAATTACCATCGACATAACTGCGGTAACCACCGGGCAGCGCAGTGAAGTTACTGGAGCTAAACTCTGAGTCATTTTCCAATGCTCCACTATTCCATATATCTGCATTTCCAGCCAACTTACAGCCCTCATTTGTGCCTCGATAACCTATTCCATCGGCTTCGCTCTGACTCATGCCCAGATGCATTTCTAACTCTTTCCACTCTGCGTCTGTAGGGACATGCCAGCCCTCAGGAGCTATATTGTGACCATCTGTGACTGCATACCAATTATATAGTGAGCCGTAGGTGTCTACTTCGTTATTCGCATTATTATTGTAAATGCAATATGCTTCTGTTGACAGTGCCCCCCAGGCAACAATATCTGTTACATTTGTGATTGCCGTGCCATCACGGTAGTGAGCTACCTTCAAATTCTCTGCCATCCACACTTGATTACCGATCTGAACTGTTTGGTAAACATTGCCATCATAATCAGCCATTGGCTCAGTGATGGACATAGTAACTGTCGCAGAATAATGTGATGTATTACTAGCTGTGTAGGCTGCTACTCGATAACTATAATTCACACCAACTGTTAATCCCGTATCTGTATATTCAGTTACATCCGATGATACGATCCCCACTTCGACGAATCCGCTACCCGCACCGCGTTCTATCCGGTAGCCAGTTTCAAAAGTACAATTATCCGTCCATGTCAACTCAATTTCAGTATCGCTGGTGGCTAAGGCTGTAAGATTTGTTGGCGTTGGAAACTCCGTAGCTGCTGTAATTGTCGTCCAGCTACTGGTGTTGATTGATGTATAGGCTGCCACTCGATAATCATAATTCTGACCAAAGGTTAATCCAGTATCCGTGTATTCAGTAACATCAGCAGTTGCTGTCCCAATCTCAATAAAACCACTACCGGCATCACGCTCGATCTTAAAACCCATCTCGTATGCAGTATTATCTGTCCAGGTCAAAAGAAGCTCACTGTCATTCACTGAATTTGCTGATAGATTTGTTGGCGTTGGAAACTCCGTAGCTGCTGTAATTGTCGTCCAGCTACTGGTGTTGATTGATGTATAGGCTGCCACTCGATAATCGTAACTCTGACCAAAGGTTAATCCAGTATCCGTATATTCTGTAACATCAGTAGTTACTGTCCTGATCTCCATAAACCCACTGCCAGCGTCGCGTTCGATCTTGAATCCAATCTCGTTTGAAGAATTATCGACCCAACTCAGTTGGACCTGGGAATCATTCAGAGTAGCAGCTACTAAATTTGTTGGAGCTGGAAATTCAATATTCACAACTGTACTATTATCCCAATTAGAAATATTGCTACTTGTGAATCCTGCTACTCGATAGGAGTACCCCGTTTCATAGTTTAAGCCATTATCAACATAAGTTGTGATATTCGCAGCTACTTCAGCAATTTGACTAAAACCACCGCCTGTACTACGTTCAAGTCGGTAACCATACTCAAAGTCACAGTTATCTATCCAGGTTAGCCTAACCGAGGTGTCACTTATTGCAAATGCTGTTAAATTAGTGGGTGCTGGAAACGATGTATTGACAGAATTGCTGACTACCCAGTTTGAGGTATTGATAGTTGTATAGGCCGCTACACGGTATAAATAATCTATGTTTATCATCATACTGCTATCTGTGTAAGAAGTAGTATTTTCTGCAAGGTCAGCAATTGGAGAGAAACCGAGACCGGAATCACGTTCAACATAATACCCAACTTCGTAACTACAGTTATCAATCCAACTTAGCTCAGCTGATGTGTCGTTTATTGCAATTATTGTTAAATTAGTGGGGGCTGGAAACGATGTATTAATTGAGGGACTTACAACCCAACCCGATGTATTGCTATATGAATAAGCAGCTACACGGTATAAATAATCAATATTTACATTTAAACTTGTGTCTCGATAAGTGATACTATTCGCTTCAAGTTCAGATACTTGAAGATACCCAGCGCCTGAATCACGTTCAATGAAGTACCCAGCTTCATAATCACAGTTGTCTGTCCAGGACAACTGGATTTCCGAATCGCTAATTGTCGTCAACAATAAGTTTGATGGTTCTGGGAATGCCACTTCCACAGTCATTTCATTTGAATCCTCTGAAAGATTCTTGGATACTTTTGATAATACGACATAATTGTATGCAATATCTGTTGAAAAACTAGTATCTGTATAACTCAGTACATCCTTCGAGACAGTAGCGATAGGATTGTAAGAACTAGATCCGCTTTTACGGTTTACCTGAAACTCTAGAGTATATTCTTCAGTATTTTGCCAGGTAAGTATTATCGCAGTATCAGCATGGGTAGTTGTTCTTTCTATAATTGGAGCTTTCAATTTATAGTTTGGATCAGCTGGATTGACAACCTCCAATTCCTCACAAGAGATAAGTACCATAACTAGAAGGACGGCAGTGTTAAGATACCTCATATTCATCCTCAAAGGTGTTGTACCAATTTATGCTCATCGCCAGGTTTATAACCATGATGCAAGTACTTTACTATTCCATCACCACCGATTACAACAATAGTTGGTAATGATTCTGCTCCAAACTTCTGAGCTGTCAGCGCATAACGGTCCATGAGTATAGGATGCGTCATATTGAAGCGTTCTTTGTGACGCTGGACCTTTTCAGTCTCTTCTCGCTGTTTTACCATATCGCCTTGATCATTTGCTGCCATTAGTCCACCTACATTTACATAGAATAAGCGAACATTCGATAGTGTAGGATCTAGCATTATCTTTTCCAGCGCTGGAATTTCCTGTCGACACGGGATGCACCAAGTTGCATAGAACGCCAGTATGATTGGACTACCAGACTTGATTTCTTTACTTAGGAAGAAGTTGCTACCTTCCAAAGATCGTAAATACGCGCTAGGAGCAAGATCACCCACTTCAAGTTTTGTTGTTTCGTTGGAGTAACCAAACTGGATTAACACTACCAAACCGATTACGTATTGTACCAATACTCTAAGCTGCTTCATGGACCCCCGTTCAACTTTTAATAGACTACAGTGTGCAAGCAATCTACATAGGCTGGAATATATATCAATAATATAGAACAGAGTAATCATAGAAATGCAAGTAATCTAGTCGCAAATATACGCCAATAGATGCCCTACACATTTTATGCAAATAGTAGTCTACACTATCCAGCTTTATTGTTCGTTACGTCAACTAGTATACTGTCTACATCTGTATCAGATTCTACACTATGCATACACTATCTGCATACGATATGAACCGAAACTTCGTAAACGCTTACTACCCTAGTTCAGGACTATATTTCATATTATTTGACCATATTTTACACAATAATGCTCACACAGCGCTCATGTAAATTACATCACGCTCTTTATCACACTATTTATACTATTATTTACACTTGTTGGTTTCTAGGACTTAAAATCCCTCGCCCTAAACAGGCGTGCCGGTTCGATTCCGGCCCCGGGTACACCTCTAACAGACTGATACACAGTCACATACGAATAACACT
>Ga0307989_1001395_pt1 | contig 13044 bp, 14 predicted proteins | sample EllFjometagen185_FD_203164 | JGI IMG/M metagenome (GOLD analysis project Ga0307989, IMG submission 203164) | Marine microbial communities from Ellis Fjord, Antarctic Ocean - #185 | ecosystem: Environmental > Aquatic > Marine > Unclassified | place: Southern Ocean | collected 2014-10-08 | reverse complement strand
GTATCAGCTAAGGGTGAACCTAAATGCTCGGTGGCACTCATTCCGTATGGGTTAAATATTATAGTTTTAAAATCTGAAGTAATAGTAATCTCAACAGCATCATTGTCTCCGATAAGTTCACTATCTACTGGAGGGTCACCTTTCCAGTCATTACAAACATTTGGAATTGATCGATTATCCTCATCATAACTATCAGGAGTAACCGCTCCGGCAGGATAAACAGAAGAACAGGCGGTGTAAAGTTTAACAGCATCCTTGTTTAACCTACCAGTACAAACAATATTGTTATCAGGAGTAATCGTGCCCACAACGCAAGAAGCGCCGGTACAAATATTTTGATCAGCAGGTGCGAGAGTTAAGTCATTACAAGTTATTGTGTCAGAAGTAATAACACTACTAGGGAAAATTGGCTCGATGAAAGTTGCCATGATAACAGTATTACGAGGAACGGTCATTCCGACGCTTGGGAAATGATCTTGAAGAACTCTACCTAAACTACCGCTACCCAAACCTGGCGCGGAATAAGTGAATGCTGTTTCATTACCACCAATTCCAAAAGCTTCTTCTAGGGCACCTATGATATAAGAAACGATAGCAAAAGCGGAAGCAATGATTGTTAAACCAATAATTGTGTTTATCATTATCTGTTTTGCCTTGGTGATTTTTGCTGGATCACCACCTGATGTCATGTAAAGAAAACCAGCATAGATAATCATGACCAAAGCAACGGCTCCGAGCAAGCCTAAAAATATACGGATGATTCTAGCAATAATAATACGAGGATCTTCACTACCTAAACCGGTAGTCTCCCCTATTACTTCAGTTGAAGCAACAATATTGTTTTCTTGTTGAGCTAAAACAGGACTAGCGTTTAGAAAGCTTAAAGCGATTACAGCTACAAAACATAAAGCAATACAGCTGAGGGCTATTAAAAATACTTTTGAAGACTTATTGTTTTTATTAATCATTTTTTTATTTTAGTTTTAGTATTTGGTATATAGTATGTAGTATGTAGTATGTAGGGGTTAAAGATTATCACTGAAGAGTATAAAAAGTTAGATTTGGTAGTTAGAAGTTATTAACTCAGGAGTTCTTTTACGATGGCGTTGATTCGTCCGCCGTCGGCTTGGCCGGAGAGGGTTTTCATTACCTGGCCCATTGCTAAACCGAAATTACTTTTTGCGTCGTCGGAGAGAGAATCGATAACAGCGGAAACTTTTTCTCGTAGTTCTTCGTCTGACATTTCGGCCGGTAAATATTTTTGAAGAATTTCTAATTCAGCTTTTTCCTGAGAGACTAAATCCTCACGATCGGCAGATTGAAAACTTTCGATAGATTCTTTTCGTTGCTTAACTTCTGATTTGAGAACTTTTAAAACGTCAAAATCTTCTAGCGTTTTTTTCGTCGCTATCTCTTGATTTTTTAATGCAGATTTTAACATGCGCAGAACTGTTAGCTCTGTTTTATTTTTTTCTTTTAATGCATGCAAAAAATCAGTTTCGACTGTATTAATCAAACTCATATAACAACTAAATTATAACATTTTTTTAAAGTTGCGACAACAAAAAAAACAAAAACTTTCCCCAACTGAGGACAACTTTTGTTTTTTAGATGTTTCCGCCACAGGCGGATAAATATTGGTTGTTAACGATGTTTTCCCTTGAATTTAAAGTCATCTTCTTTTAACCGGACAACCTTAATCAAATATTTTTTAGTATTAAAAAAACTTCGCATTGCGAAGTTTAGATTTTCATTACTAATCTGAAGCCATAACCACCAGACAAACCGCTACTGAAACTTTCAACGAAGACATTGATCATGGCTTCTTTACACACCCTCTCAACGATTTCATTATCCCATTCAATATCACCCGAGGAAACTCCCTCCGGAAGATTAACTGCTAAACGGCTCTGTTGTTTTTCATATTCAACATACATGATATCCAGGATTTCATGCCTCTTACTAGCCGCAGCTTCTAGCCTTGCCTGAATTCCGTCTAGAACAACTTGCGCTTTTCTGTCTTCTTCGTCTTGAACTGTTTTGATTTGCAAGGCCTTGTCAACTGCAACTTCTCGAACCAGGGACAAGGCAATCTTGCGAGCCTTTTCAACATCAACATGAAGAGTGAACTGAGTGTCGCTTCGTGCCATAACTTCCTCCTTGCCAGTGTCTTGCACATGGCTGTTTGTGTAGGTCAAAGAACGTAGTATTACATGCTAATTATTGAATTTTGTCAAGGACTGTTAGTGATGTTCACATTTCTAAGATATTTGTGCCTAAAACAAAAGCTTCCCCCAATTGAAGGAAACTTTTGTTTAAGAAATGTTTATTGGTTGTTAACGACGTTTTCTCTTGCCTCTGAAATCATCTTCTTTCAACCGGCCAACCTTAATCAAATACTCTTTTCGAGCACGTAATTCTTGTCTTTTTAGAGTAAAACTTTTTTGCAAGTTTTTGTTTAAAGGCTTTAAGTGAAATTTCACTTTTTTGAATTGCAAAACTTTTCCACTTTGGATAAGTCTTTTGTTAAATCTTCTAACAAAAGCTTCAAATGTTTCGCCTTTTTTTCGTTTACATTCTACCATATAAAACACCTACTTTCTAGTTAAATTTAATTTGTGTGAGTAATTATACCTGAAATAAGAACTTTGTCAATTTTCTGTGTTGCTAATCTGCAAATACTACTAATTATTACCAATTCTACGAATACTAAGAATTACGAATTAGGAATTAAGAATTATGCGAAAAACAATTAGCAGAGCTGGGAATTCGGAAAAGTGATGATTATTTTGACTTAAGTTGCATCTTTTTCTTGATGTCGGCTATTAGTTTCTTTTGGTTGATAACTTCTTGGATTCCGCTGTCTGTGTCTCGAATCTGGATAGTTCCATCAACAACTTCTCTCTGACCTAAAATAAGGATAATTTTGGCTCCCATCTTAGTTGCGCTATCAAGCTGAGCTCGAAGAGAATCCTTTGAAAAATTCGCAACGACTCGGTAGTCTTCTGCACGGAGTTCTTCTACTAAAACCATAGCTTTTCGCTTGGCTTGTTCTGATAATTGAGCAAAATAAATTTGAGGTCTTCGGGCAACTGGGGCTTCAACCTTATTCTCCTTCATAATACTGACAACATTTTCAACTATGAATTTAATTCCAGCACCAGCGATTTCTTCTCCGCCAAGCATTTCTACCAAATTATTAAACCGGCCACCCATAGCTAATAATCTCATCTTTTCTTCTCCCCCATCTTCACTTTCACCTCTATTATAAATACTATAAATAGTTGAACTGTAATAATCCATGTCTCTCATTTCTTTTGGATCAAGCAAATAATCAACTTTGACTTCGTCGAGAGCTTCTAGAAATTTAAATAAATGACTGTGACATTTCTCGCATAAATAGTCTACAACTTGTGGAGCATCCTCAAAATGAGCTTTGCATTTTTGACTAGTACATTTGATAAAGCTAAGAGGATCTCTAGTTGCCTTTGAACGACATTCAGCACAAACGCCTGAACGTTTACTCTTTATATAAGCAGTTAATGCTTTGTAATATTCATTACGGCAACCTAAACAACCAAGACTGTTCACTCGAACTCGTGGTTTCAATCCCATTTGTTCAAATGCGTGATACAAAACTACAACCAATTCAGCATCTACAGCTGGTGATGGAGTATTGTAAACCTCATATCCAATCTGATGAACTTCGCTACTCTTATGACTATAGTAATCACCCTGGCTAAAAACTTTTCCGCCGTACCAATACTTGTTTGGAGGTGCTTGGTTCAAGAAGCCATGATGAACGTATGATCGAGCAATACTAGGAGTGAAATCTGGACGAAGCATTACTTTTTCGTTTTTTTCTTGGAAAATAATTCCTTGTTTCTTTACTAACTCGTGATTACGTCCAAGAGCGTGTGTATATAACTCAAATTTTTGTACAATTGGAGTATCAATTCTAACGAAACTAAAATCTTCAGCCAAGTTTCGACTATATTCAATTAATGATTTCCAGTATTTGTTATCTGAAGGGACAATGTCCTTCATTCCTTTTGCAAGAGAAGGTGTTTTTATTTTTTTAACCTCTTCAATTGGTTCTTCGATTTTTTTTCGTCTTGGCATATTTTTTGATTAAGTTAGTAAGCTAGTCAGCTAGTAAGCGTTTGATACTAAACTGCGCTAAGCGTTATATATTGAGATTTTTTATTTTTTACAAGAATAATGAATGAAAAATTACGAATTATGAATAGTGACCTAAGGTTCCCGCTTCCGCGAGAACGACAAATTCATTGTTAGTCGAGTTGGTAGTCGATATCTTTGAAGACGGTCAGTCTATCGAGTGGCCAGCCTCGTAACCAAACTTTGCCGACGATATAGCTCTCTTGGACTGGACCAAAAGTTCTAGAATCAAAACTATGTTCGCGATTATCTCCCATTACATAGTACTCGTTATCTTCTAGTAACCACTGGCGGTCGCCTGTAGTCTTCGTAGTTTGAGGTAGATAATCATGCTCGTTTAGTAAGTATTTCTTCTCCCCTTCCTCTGTATAAACAAATACATATCCATTTTTGACCTCAACTTTCTCACCGGGGAGTCCAACGACTCTTTTGATAAAAAACTGTGATGGGTCTTTTGGATACTTAAAAACAACTATATCACCACGTATTGGTTCATTAAAACGGTAAGTAATTTCATTGATAATCAAGTATTCGTGATCGTAAAAACTTGGCTCCATAGAAGCGCCCTTCACGTAGAACGGTTGAATCAAGAAATAGCGGATTGGAACGATAATTGCGAGCGAAATGCAGACAACTTTCACTAAATCCCAAACAAAATATGAGACTCTCTTACCTAAACTTAACTCTTCTCTCTGCTGTTCAAAGCTGTATTGATCAATCTTCTTGCTTAACATAATATGTAATAATTTTATTAAAAAAAATGAGTGTTTTGTATTAAACTCAATGTGATTATAGCATATTAACACCTTTGATGCAAGAGCATTATTTACCTAGAACTAAGACTTGCGCAAACAGCTAATCTGTTATATAATAGATTCGATAAAACTAAGAATTTTTAATTCTGCTTAGTTTATTTTTGTATTTATGTCTCACAATGAAATTGACACTAATATTAACCTACTACACCACTCAGATAATGTAAAACCAAAAGGGAAAAAGATATTCAAACTTAGTAAATTTATTGTTTATATATTCACTATTCTACTGATAACTTTTTTCATATTCACTTTTCAGGTTTTATTCACGGATAACAGTTTTCTAAACGCTATTGGTGGTAATGGTTCATTCTTCAAACAACTCACTACCCTAGCTACTGGCGGAGGAGATGACTTAAAAGGAATGAGTGATGACAGAATAAACATATTACTACTAGGTATGGGAGGAATAGGACATGATGGTCCAAACCTAACTGATACAATAATAGTAGCAAGCATTCAACCATCAACAAAGAAGATATCCATGATCTCAATCCCACGAGATCTACTCGTTGAAATCCCAGATAATGGAAAGTGGAAAATTAACAATGCAAATCATTTTGGTGAAAAAATAAAAAAGGGAGAAGGAGGAGAACTGTCCAGTGAAACTGTAGGTAAAGTCTTGGACATACCTATTCACTATTATATAAGAGTTGACTTTACTGGCTTTGAGAAACTAATTGATGACCTTGGTGGAGTTAAAGTTTTTGTTGATAATTCATTTGTAGATTCTCAATTTCCAACTTACGACTACAAATATCAAGTAGTTGCATTTGAAGAAGGTTGGCAAACAATGGATGGAAACACAGCTCTTCAATTTGTAAGATCTCGACATGGTAACAATGGAGAAGGTTCTGACTTCGCAAGAAGTGCTCGACAGCAGAAAGTTATTGTAGCGACGAAAGACAGAATCCTGTCTTATAAAACATTTTTTAATCCGAATAAATTCAATAAGTTGCTCAAGACATTTGGTGATCACATGAAGACAAATCTCAGTATGTCAAACATCCTGGAACTTTATAAGATGTCAAAGAGTATTGATTTGAATAGTGCGAAACACGTGCTTCTCGATGATAGTCCGAATGGTTATTTATATCCTTCATTTTACAATGAAGCGTATGTATTACAACCAAAAGATGGTGATTATTCAACAATTAGATTTATGGCAGAAAACATTTTTGCTGATCATGAGATTGCCCCTCCGAAAAAGACAAAGACTGCAAACTTGGAAATCATGAATGGAACAGAGACAAGTGGGTTAGCTTTCAGAACATCTGAGAAACTAAAAACTCTTGGGTTCAAAGTGGTAAAGATTGGAAACGCACCTGAGCAGGATTATATAAAAACAATTATTTACGATTTAACGGAAGACAAAGATCCGAACGACCTGGAAGTTTTGAAAAGAATTATTCCTGCGACCATTGAAACTGAAATTCCAGAATGGATTAGTGATAATGCGGAATTAACAACTGACTATTTCTTGATGTTGGGAGAGAGTGCTGTTCCGGTGATTGAATAATTGGTATTTAGTATGTAGTAGTTAGTATATAGGGGGAAAAAGTAAAATAATTAAGTAGGAGAAATAATATAGGCAAATAGAGAGGAATAATCAGGAATCAAGCTACAGTAATAAGCTTGTAAGAAACAACTAGAAAATAACGATAAAGAAATACACTTATAAATATAGAATATAAAGATTGAGCTTGTTAGCTAATTAGCTTACCAGCTTAATACAAAAATATATGAATAACATAAAAGAATTAGCGAAGGTGTGCCTGATTGGTCGTACCAATGTTGGTAAATCAACGCTATTCAATTTATTAACTGAAGAAAAAGGAGCTATTACTTCAGGAGTTCCTGGAACGACTCGTGACCTCAAACAGGGCGAGTGTGTTTGGCAAGGGAAATCTTTTAACATCGTGGATACCGCTGGTATTGATGTTTCAACTGAAGCAAAGATTGATCAAGTAGCTGTTAAGTCTGCAATGGATGCAGCAAAGGGTTCAATCTTGAATGTTTTGGTTGTAGATGCAAAAGTTGGCTTACTACCACAGGACAAAGAGTATGCTCGAATGCTAAAAAAGATGGATGCTCCATACTTTCTACTTATGAATAAGGTAGATAGTGCGAAGCAGATGAAAAGCTTAGGTGAATTTGAAAAACTAGGAATGAAAAACTCAGAAGCGATTTCAGGGGTTACTGGTGCTGGTTCAGCTGATTTTCTTGATAAAGTATTACACATAGTAAAGAAGAAATTAAAAGACTATAAAGAATTAGAAGAAAAAATAATTGACATTGCAATTGTAGGGAAACCTAATGTTGGAAAGTCTTCAATATTGAACAGAATTGCGGGAGAAGAAAAGGCAATTGTTAGTGAGCTAGCTCATACGACTAGAGATAGTCAGAACTTTGCGGTACGTTACAACTACCTTGGAGAAGATGTTCTTCTTAACTTTGTTGACACAGCGGGAATCAGAAAGAAAAGAAAGATTTCTGATCCAATTGAAAAAGAAAGTGTTCGTCAAAGTTTGTATGCTATTCAAAAAGCGAAAATCGTTTTATTGGTAATTGATGCTGGTGAAGATATTACAGCGCAGGATAAAAACATTACGAAGGCAATTCTAGAACAGAACAAGAGTTTGATCATCGTGGTAAACAAATGGGACCTAGTGGAAGATAAGGATACTCATAGTGACAAAACATACACTGAGTTCCTTCATAAATCATTCCCCTATTTGACATGGGCACCGATTGTTTTCTTGTCAGCATTAACTGGAGCGAAGATTAAAAAATTGATTACTAATATAATTGAAATTTACGACAAACAGAATCTAGAAATTACTGATGAGGAAATGAAGCAGTATTTAAATTTCATTATCAAGAAGCAGTCTCCGAAAAAAGCTAAGGGAACAAAGAGACCTTATATTCATACATTCAGACAGCTGGCTACAAGTCCACAAACGTTTGAATTAGTAACTGATCAACCGGAAAATATTCATTTCTCTTACATGAGATATATAAAGAACCAGTTGCGAAGCCGTTTCTCACTAGAAGGTGTGGGAATCAAGGTTATTCCAATTGATAAGAAGAAGGTGGATCAGAAGATGAAGAATGTGACAAAAGGTGAAATTACAGAGTAAAAGGACTACGGATTTACAGATTTCTACAGACCTGCCTGCCGGCAGGCAGGTGCTACGGAAATTATCACAGAGTAAAAAAGTGAATTACGGAACTACGCATTGGGGGTTTAGTATTTAGTATGTAGCATATAGGAAAAAAAGATACGGATTACGAAAAATACTCCGCCAAAGAACGGATCAGTTCTGCTTCTGAGAAAAATACACACAAAGAAGAAGGCTTTGGAATTAAGAATGATGCGAAACAAAAGTAAGTTGATAAATAAATTTACAAATAGATAATTTCAAAATAAAGATAATGAATGAGACTCCGGATCAAGCCTGCCTGTCGGCAGACAAGTCCGGAGAATACAAGTATGAAAGCTATAATTGGTTTGGGTAATCCTGGGAAGAAGTACCAGAGTACTCGTCATAACATAGGATTTCAGGTAGTTGATCAGATTCAGAGTGATTGGTCTGGCTTTTCCGGTTGGCAGAAGAATTCGAAGTTTCAGGCTGAGATTTCTGAAGGCAATATTGATGGGAATAAGATTCTCTTGGTAAAACCGTTTACTTTTATGAATGACTCTGGACTGTCAGCTCAGGCAATCTCTCACTTTTACAAAATGGCTCCTATGGATTTCATTGTGGTTCATGATGAAGTCGACTTAGAATTCGGGAAGTACAAAGTACAGCATGACGTTTCTAGTGCTGGGCATAATGGAGTTAAATCTATTATCAAGCACTTAAGTACTCAGATGTTTTATAGGATAAGAGTTGGTGTTGGAAAAGAGAACAAGCAGAAGCAAGGAGAGACTTCGAAGTTTGTGTTGAACTCGTTTTCATTAATAGAAAAAATTAAATTGAAAAAGATTAAGGCTGAACTATTAGAAGAAATTAAAGAATTGTTGTAAAATACGTGAATATATAAAAATTAGCAGACGAAACTGTTAATTTTTTTGTATAAAAATCTAAGAGACCTAACGACATGCAATAAATTAATTGTGCTACACAGAATACATCATATAGTTTTGTCTATTTCTTTTTTCTCTGCGCCCGGAAGTTTGGGCTTAGCGAATTACTTTTTGGCAGCAAAATAGTAATCAAAAACTGCTGGGGTCCACCAATTCGCGAGTTTTGATTGTACTTCGAAGTATTGATAATGGCGAAGGTTACCCCCAGACCCCACCCTATTGTTGTTTCTAAATGCTGTTGAATAGTATGGGAAATTGATTTGTTAATAATCTAAAGCAAAAAACTGTATAAAAAAACGCCCGTATAAGGGGCGAGATAATCTGCAAATTATCGCTTACCAGCGCAAAAATATTCCATAAATGAAACATTCTCGACTGTTGGGTACTGGACAAGCATAGGAGGGGGAAACTTGCCACGACTCCCTGCTGATAAGCAAAAATTTGCAGATCATTACATCAATCACCTTAACAAATGACCACCTAGTGTCAAGTGTATAATATGAACAAGTTTAGTGCACAAAAAAACCTAGATCATTGATCTAGGTTAATATTTTTTAGATGTCGCCTGGATCCCAAGCAACAAAAGTGACATGTTGCAGAGCCTCTCGCAGACGAGCAAGACTGTTTACACGAAACTCGTTGGAGTCCAAATTCATTACTACATTTTGCCAGTGGAGATGACAAGAAGTCTTACACATCACCATATCATCACTGCGTGGATCCAAACACTTTACTTGCCTATCCCACTTAGTGAAACCCAATTTTGGCACAAGTCCATTAGTCAGATTATTACTTACTATGCCATACGTTCCTGGCTTTAGTCTCTCTACTTCGATCCACTTAGTTTTACTTTTATTAACAAAGATCTTAGTTCGTCTTGCCATGATTCTCTCCTGTTATGGTTAGAGCAAAGGACTTTGGATCATTGATCTAGGTTAATATTTTAGATTCTGTGTGAATCCCATGCTTCAAAAGTGACATGCGCCAGAGCCTCTAGCAAACGAGCAAGACTGTTTACATGAAACTCATTGGAATCCAAATTCATGACAACATTGTTCCACTGTAGATGACGAGAAACATCAAATAGCACCATTTCACAACTGTCTGGATGAGTACACTGTACTTCATCATCCCAACTGCTAAAAGCTAAACCTGGATGAATGTGACCACTTAGATTTTCATCCATCAAGCCATACGTTCCTGACTGTAGTCTTTCTACTTCGATCCATTTAGTTTCACCTTTATTAACAAAGAGCTTAGTTCGTTTTGCCATAGTTCGTCCTTCCTTCATTGGTGTATATAGCTGTAGTTAGAGCAAACGACTTTAGATCATACATTAATAACCTATTTTTGTCAAGAGTATCGATGAAAACTGGCTATTCAACCTAACATCTAAACTGTTGACAAAGAAGGTGGATTGTATTAAAGTATACAATCCTGGATCATTAACGATAGAGGTGTTTGATGAATAGACTAGTTAGAAGTTCTTTGTTGATACTCGCTGCAATTATGATATTTGGAGTGGTGGGCTGTCACAGAGAGTCAAAACTTGGAATAGAACGAATAATCGCTGTTGAGAAAGATCATGCAACTCGAATTTCCGTAACTTACAAAGACAAAAACGGTTCGTACTATAAGACAAGTTTTCACCAGTCACAGACTATTACTGATGGTACCACTACTATTAATCCTCACGACTATCTTTCTGGTTATGGAGGGAAAAAAAGTATGGTCCTCTACCAGACTGTGAGCAAGAATATCAAAAATACCTAACACAAGGACGATGAGGTGAATCATGGAACAGGTAGAGATTTTCGTTGGAAAGGCATCTGAGTATATCACCCTAACAAAAGCAATTAATGTGTGGCTTAAATTCCTTGAACATGGTATCACCATAACAAAAAGACTACAGAACGTTAGCCCAAACACTGATGGTCTACACATTGTAATTACAATTTTCTATACAGTAAACGAAGATCCAGTTTAAGAGACTTCCCTTTCTGAATAAATAAAACAAAATCACCACGTAACACGAGGTGATTTTGTTTTTTAGGATAAAGCTGTTTGGTGTTGACAAATCTGTCCTTAGATGATAAAGTTGAATGTCTTTCAAACAGGAGGTTCAACATGAAAATTATTTTTTTGGATTTTGATGGTGTAATTGCACTTGAACATAAGCATGAGTTTTTTGGCGCAGAAATGAGGTTGTCTGTTCGCTGTATTTCATTCTTGAATAAGATTATTGCGAAGACGGGAGCTGTTATTGTAGTAACTAGTTCGTGGCGGATTAATCGTAACGTAGAGAAGCTACAAGCACTACTTGAAGACAAAGGCTTTGTCGGTCGAGTAATTGACATGGTTGAAGTTCTTGAAGATTGGTTTGCAACTCGTGATGATGAAATCAAATTATGGCTAAACAGAAATGGTATGCCAGATTCGTTCATTCTCATTGATGACCAAGATGTTCCAAAATTTAATTCAAGACTTGTGAAGACAAAACCTAACAATGGTTTGTCTCAAGAAAGTGAAGTTGGAAAGGCCATTTCTTTGTTGAATGATAAAAAAAATATACCCTAAATAAATATTTAGGGTTTTTTGATATTAAAAAAAATCCATTTTATGGATTTTAATTTACTAAAATTGAAAATAATTCATTATCAAGAAGCATAACTAGCTCTTTCAAATATGGAAGACTAGCAATTGATCTATAAGTCACTCCATCTTTCGAAACTTCTCTTTGGATATGCGCATGGCCACTAAAGACAAACTTAATGTTTTTGTAGCGAGAAATCACATCTCCAAAGGCTTGACTCCCCCAGAAACCATAGGCCATATCTGCAACACGAGGTCTCCAAAATCTATGTCCTGGAAGTAACTCTCCGGTTGCCCAGTGATGAAGAAAAACAGTTACGTTGGGAATATGTTTGACTTGATCAAGATGATCTTCAAGCTTTTTGACCATCATTGCAACTACGACTTCATCTGTAAGATCCCATTTGAATCCTGTCTCATTATCATGAAGCACCATTGCTTCATTTGTATCTCCAGCATTCTTTGGGTTTTTACAAAACGAGAAATCGTACCATCCCATGTTTCCTACAATTGCGGCATTTTCATTTTCTAAAATAACAGGTCCATCATCAAGCAGTTTGAAGCCGACTGATGCACAAACTTCTGGTAATCTATTATAGCGATCCAGAGAACTTGTAGTTGAACTGGCATGAACAAAAATGTCATGATTGCCAGCGGTGATTAATTTCACTCCCTTGAAATCTCGGAACAACTCAAGGCACTCAATATACTCTTCTTCTGAATCACCAAGATCGCCATTGATAACCAATATATCACTGGCCTGCCCCATAGCGAGAAGTCGATAAGACATTCTCTTCAAGACATCAATTGTTTGTTTATCACGTTTGTCGTAATGCAAATCACTCGTTGTGTATATTCTCATGTTTTGCCCCCCTTTGTTAATGAACCTCTTATATTATACTAAATTCAGCAACTTGTCAACCTAAACCCCTAATTCACTTGACAAGTTGAGATAATTGTTATAAGGTGCATGGTTAAATTGAACATTAAAATAACAAACAGAGGAGAATTATGAATAGAATGGAGTTAGAAGATTATTTCCGAAGTATGAGTCTAACTGATTTGCAAATTGATATTCAACCTGGATCTAATATGGTTATGATAATTCAACTTCCCTGTAATAGGAAAGTGATTTTCAAACCTCTTCAAGGTGAGAAATTTCAATACAAGGAAATTGAACCCGGAACCTATTACAAAAGAGAACGAGCGGCATACTTAGTGTCCAAGTACATTCACAGTAATTTAGTTTCCGTTACAATCATAAAAGACGTTGAAGGTAAACTCGGAGCGTTTCAAGAATTTATCCTTCGAACTGAAACTTATGACGAACTGAATGACGATGCAAAAAAATTGTTTAGCTCTGACCTG
>Ga0307989_1001394_pt1 | contig 13056 bp, 12 predicted proteins | sample EllFjometagen185_FD_203164 | JGI IMG/M metagenome (GOLD analysis project Ga0307989, IMG submission 203164) | Marine microbial communities from Ellis Fjord, Antarctic Ocean - #185 | ecosystem: Environmental > Aquatic > Marine > Unclassified | place: Southern Ocean | collected 2014-10-08 | reverse complement strand
ATTTACGTTTATAGTTATGTCCAAGTATGTCCATTAGATAGTTTGAAAAAGTTGATAGCTCAGTTAGATCGTTTTCAATCTGAACTAGAGTTGTCCGAGCTTGATCAAAAGTATCAATCTTGTCTTCTGGCAAGACTTTTGAATCTACTTTATTTAATAGTAGATTGATTTCAGCTATCTGCGGTAATAATATCTCGTCAGTTTGTTTTTTTAGAACTGTGATCTTTTCTGTTAATGATAAATCCGGTTGTTTATAAAATGCATCAAAAGCATCAGACAGGTCTTTCCCTAAGACTGCGCTTTTTTGTCCAATTTGAGTTAGTCTCTCAGCATCGGTTAAATATTTACCAGTAACTGGGATTATTTTTATAGCCGCACTTATAAATGTATTAATACTGTTAATTTCCTCTGAAGCTTTACTAAAGTTTAATTCAGCCTGTTCAAATTTAATTTTTGCTGTAGCAGTATCTGTGTCTGCGATAGCTTGTCCGGCCGCTTTTATGTCAGCTAACGCTTGCTGTGAAGAGTACATCATTTGATCCTTACTATTTGTAACATCTTTTACGTAAGTAAATCCTTTTATCGGCGCAATAACTAGTAGTGCTAATGCTGCAAATACAACCGCAGTTTTGTACCAATGAACTGGTAGTCTGAATGTTGGAGTAACTGTGAATTGTTCTGAAACTTCTTCTTTTGTAATTGCCAAAAGGTTCTTGGCTTCTTTTCTTGAAGTCTTTGTTGTTATTACAGTATGTTTTTTTACAGTAATTGTTTGTTGATCAATCTTTGCCGCTTTCACTCGTGATTGTTTTGCTCTTTTTACAGTAAACTTTGTTGCTCTCTTCAGACGATCCAATCTTTCAGATACTTGATCATATCGATGGTTAACAAAAGCTTTTTTCATTTCTTTTTCTTCCTTCTCTTTAGCCATTTTTTTCAAGTCGATCACAAAAGGTGAGTGTATATGTCGTTCTCTTATGTCTTTTACAATTAAATTATGAGTTTTTGGAGTTTTGGATGTAACTATTGGTTCATCATGAGGAATTAGATTTGTTAATTCTTCAACAAGTGACATCCTATTCTGTTCATTATCTTTTTTTGCAGTTGTCTTTATTTCATACGCAAGCATTTCTTCAATTTCATGATCTTGTAACTCAAAAGTTAGAGGATCTTTATCCTCTTTTATTTCAACACTTATTTTCTTAACTACTTTCTTTTTTGAAACAGCTTTTTTCTTTGGTGCTACAACCTTCTTTTTCTTTGTAACAACTTTTTTCTTATTAGATTTATTCTTGGCAACAATTTTTTTCTTAACGGTATTTACTTTTCTCTTAGCACTTACTTTCTTTTTGTTTTTCACCACGACTTTCTTTCCCTTTGCCTTCAAGGCTGGTTTTTTAGTAGTTTTCTTTGTACCTCTTTTTTTAGCAGGCATTATATTTGTGTTTAATTTTTTTGTTTTTTTGTCCCTATGTTCTTTTGTCCGTATGTTCTTCTGTTTTTTTGTATATCTCCAGAGTTTCCTCTGCGCATTTCTTCCAGGAGAATCGATCAGCATTTTTAATTCCTTTCTCTACAACTATTCGTTTTGAGATTGGATCAGTTATAACTTTATGAATTTGCTCAGCCATTTCACTATGATTATTCGGATCAAAGAATAATGCAGAGTCACCGAGAACTTCCGGCAAACTAGTAGTATTTGAAGATACTACTGGACAACCACATTTTTGAGCTTCAATTCCAATCAATCCAAAACCCTCAATAAACGAAGGAATTACCAAAGTGGCAGCGCTTGAGTATAGAGCTGCAAGGTCATCATTCTCGATGAAGCCAGGAGTGATTATAGAATCTTTATATTTTGAATTTTCAATTTTTTTACGGATGTTTGGATAGTTCAAATCTTCCTGTCCTGCCAGCACTAGATTTTCTTTTATATTATATTTCTCTTTCAATATTTCGTATGCAGAAATCAGCCCTTCCAGGTTTTTATGATTACGCCAAACACCAACGTAAAATATGAACGGAGAATTAATTCCGTACTTATCTTTAACTTTATTAATTATACCATAATTATCGTTAAATATGAACCTATTGTCCACACCATTGTACACAGTTTTAATTTTATTTTCTGGAGTTTGAAAAATATCAATAACTCCCATTTTTGTACTATTTGAAACAGTGATTATTTTACTAGAATGGGACACTGTATGTCGAAAAACTTTATTATAACTCCATTGTCTGAATTTAGATTTCATTTTGTGCCCTTTAAAGTAACAAGGTGTTACATCATGAATGGTACAGACCGATTTCTTATTAAATAAAATTGGCGAATTGAAATGCGGATAATGAATCAAGTCAAACTTCTCTTTTGCAAACTGAAACGGTAGCAATAATTGCTCTTGATAGGTATACCACCTTGGTGTCACCAACACTTTTTTTACATTAGCTGGCGGTTTGAACAGGCTATACTCAGGCTCTCTCATAAACATGATATACTGATTTTCCTTATCAATTAAAAAAAGCTGATCAGTCAACTTCTGAATATACTGTCCAATTCCAGTTGTCTGCTTTGCCCCATACATCCGAGCATCAATTGCAATTTTCATATACACCCATTATATCACATATCTACCCTAATAATCCTCACTTTGTCGTCCTTGCGAAAGCGTGCACCTTAGGTCAACATACCACGAATAATTTTTCATTCATCATTCTTAATTCCTAAATAATAAGTACACTTTTTCACGTAAATCTACCGGATTTAAATTTCCTACATATTCTTGACAAAAAAAACGCTTTATGTTAACATCTGATATTCAGTTCCGTTCCTTAACAATCAACAAATCACCAACAGAAGGAGACCGAAATGATTGATTGGAAAAATGTGCCCAGTGGAGCTTTGCTGCAAATTGCCAAGAGTGCCCCCGAACGTTGTCCTGATGCCCCAGAGGCAGTTGCCGAGTTTCTAAAAGTACATGCCGGTGAATATCACAAGTTGATGTCAATTTCAGATGACTATATCTCACTTTCTGGACAGTATGGTGTGAAAATTCCATACGCAGCTTTTGATTGCGCCCTATACTCTGGCGTTCAGGTTATCTTCGATGAAGATGCCGAACCTGAATTCAGAGGCAAGCTGGCCACGATCGAACGTCTTAGTTATGACAACAAGTTAGTTACTCGAGAATTCCCCGGCCAAAATTTCCCACCCGAATATTTCTCTTTTCCAGAGGATTATACAGGTGAACGTGTTGAGGTCACTCCAGAAGTTGAGGAGTCTGTCAGTCATGTAATTGCCAGCCCAATCATTCCCGAACGAAATCCTCAGTCAATCCCTGAACCAGCCAAGAAAAAAGTCTCGACCAGCAAACCCGGTTATGACGCTGTCGAGTTTCTTGACCTCTTTATGAAAAGACAGGCGAATAGGAGGGATTTTAGTCGTTGGGTTTGGAGCTGCAATGATACGGGTACTCTCATTCATATGCATTTGGGTATTTTTGAATTACATAGAACAAATGATTTCACCAGCAGATCTATTTCTTCTCTCGAAAATACACGTAGTAAGTTTGCGGGAATTGAACGTTTGAAAAAGCGTTTGTTAGGACGTAGAATCGAATCACTTAATTATGATGGCAAGTGGTATTTACAGGTTATTGACGACGGCACCTCAACGGTTCAGCCTGAGAGGGAAGTCGAACCAACGCCAGTAAAAAAAGACCCACCAAAAGAAGGTGTCATTGCTGATAGCTTCTTAACGGAAGTCTTTTCCTGGATGGAAGTTCAGAAATGGAATTTTGCAGGCGCGTGGAATTGGACTGTTTCCAAGGATGGAAAAGTTGTTAACATGCGATTAGATTTGGACAGAAAGACTGATCGTTTCGATGACTTGTATATTCATGAAAGACACCGGAATGAAATTTCTTACACCAAGGGTTCTGATGGCAAAAGTCTTTTTGAGCTGAAAGCGCTGCTAGGGAATTCTACTATTGTTTCATGTAGAGGCAAGAATAACTGGTACTTAAAAGTCATCAGTCCTGATATGACTGGATACGAAGACGCAGAAAGCTATCTAAACAGATTGTTTGATGTGATTGATTCTAGCGGATGGGGTAGCGATAGTTCTAGTTGGCGTTGGTCTCTTGTTGAAGGCTTATGGGTTAATATGCATTGTAGCAAGATTCGGGATTCATTTATTTCCAGAAAAACAATTGTGCCAAATGTTCGTTTCAGAGAAACTGGTCGTGGATTAAGTGATCTGAAGCGTCGACTTAGAGGATATTTAGCTCGAGGCGTTACTATTACTAATTCGCCAATTCAAGATCAGGATTTCTTTATCCAATTGACGAAGAAATAGAAAATGTTTAGCAAAAAAAACGAGCGAAGTCCTCTTGAAGCCTCAAAAGGAAAACCCCTTCGTGCTGTCGACAATCTAATTGATCGATCATCAGCCGAAGTTGAAGACCTCCTTAAAAGGGCTGATAGGGCAGTAAAACAATCTTGGGATTTTATAAAGAATCCGATTGCCAATAACGATCGTAAGTGATCAAAAGACGAAGTAATACTTCGTCTTTTTTTATATAGTTTAAGCCTTTGAATTCTAATGCAAGTGCATATTCTTAATAAAGACTTCATGTGGGGTAAGGTAGCCTAATCGTTTGCGTGGTCTATAATTAATTAATTTAGTTATTTTTTTTAATTTGTTTTTTGTTATACCTTCAAACAAACTCTTTTTGGGGAAAAATTGTCTAAGTAACCCATTAGTATTTTCGTTTGTTCCTCTTTCTCCCGAACAATATGGATGAGCAAAATATACAGTTACTTTGGCTTTTTTCTCAATCATTTCATGATCAGAAAACTCAGTTCCATTATCGTACGTAATTGTAAATCGTTTTGTTCGTGGGAGAGATCGGAATCTTTTTGCTGTCGTACTTCTTATGATTTCTGCTGTTACTACGTTTAATTTATCTGCTAACAAATATCCACTTCTTCGTTCTACGTGCGTTAGAAGCCTTTGTGTCTTTTCTCCTCCAATAATAGTATCTCCTTCCCAGTCTCCAATTCTGCCTCGTTGTTCGACGATTTCAGGTCTTATTTCAATAGATCGCTTTTTGGCTTTTTCCCTTTGTTTTACCAGTTTTTTCCGGCCATATCTTCTTCTATATTTACCTTTCTTTTGACGTAAATATTTTTTCCACTCTGGTCGTTCATTGTAAATATACTTGTAAATTGTTTCATGACAAACAATTATATTGTGTTCTTTTCTAGCTCTACCAGCTATTTGTTCTGGCGACCAATATTCTTTTATATTTTCTTCAATATGCCTTTGAAGCCAGACATTGTTTTCTATTCGTTTGAGTATTTGAGCAGCTACTTTTTTTCTTTGATAGTATTTTCTTGTTGCGTGACCGGCATGATAACTAGTATTTTTAGCTTTATTTCTTTTTAATTCACGAGAAACTGATGATTGATTTTTACCAAGTTCTCGGGCTATTTCTGCTTGAGTAAAGCCTTTTCTTTTTAGAGCAGATAGCATTATTCTTTCATTAAGTGTAATATGATTGTAAGACGCCATATGGTTTAAGGTCATTAGTTTGTAACAAACCTAGTTTACCTTATTCCGGCGTCTTTTTGTATTTTATGCACTTGCTCTTAGAATACAGCTTCACTCTATTGACATTTTCACTAAAATATGCTATAATACTTTATTTTGATCTTGAACAATTTAACATTTTGGAGCACACCATGAAGCAAATATTCAGGGACATGAGGATCGATTTTGGGCGGGAAATGATGCTATGTATTTTTCTGATCGGCTTTGTATTTATTTTACTCCTAACTGTGTCCGTCGAGTGGATGTGCGCATGCTATTTTGTTGACGGAGTGATAGTTGGTTGCATTTTTCCCCGTGGTCATGCAAGCCTCAGGACATTCTTGCAACGCATCGGATACAGATTACTAAGTATTCTGATGCATTCCGTCCTGTTCATTGCAGGCGGTTCCGCTACTCTTCTTCTTCTTCTGAAATTAATCTAACAAAAGGAGCACACCATGAAGCGTCTGAAAGAAGTTCTTCGCGAAAATTTCCGTTTGTGGGTTTCCTTGCTATTGCTTGGGCTTAGCCTGCTTGTTCATCTTGGCATGATTTTCATGTTTCCGGACGTTCATAACCCGCCTCTAAATTGGAATGGTTTGAGCTTAATGAGCGCTATCTTAGGCTTTGTCTTCGGAGTGCTACAGATCATTCCTGTTGACTACCACAAGGAGTCTTCTCTCCTTCAGCGTTCGATTTTCAGGGTTTGCGGATTCTGCTACTTCGCTATTCCAATCTTTACCGGCGGAGCAATCGCGCTCCTAATCCTCACCTAAGAACAACAGGAGCACACCATGAAGCGTGTATTCGAAATTCTTCGCGAGGAGTTCAGCTGGAAGTTTGCCCTGCTAATGATTGGGATTAGCTTTCTTGTGTATCTCTTACGTATTGTCATTTTACCGTACATGGATATCCCACCTGCCACTTGGGGTAGCGTGAATTGGGCGAGCTGTATTATGGGCTTTTTCTTCGGCGTGATCATGGTCATTCCTGTTCGCAACAAGAAGGAGTTCTCCTTCATTCAGCGCTCTGTTATCAGACTGTGTGGTTTCTTCTACTACGGTGGACCAATCTTCGTCGGCGGAGCAATCGCGCTCCTCATCTTGACCTAAGCCTGCTGAAATCAGCAGCATTCCGGCCCCGGGTAAGTCGCACATGCGACACCCGGGGCCTTTTTTTTTATCCCAAATTTATCATCCATCTATTCATTAGTCCTAACCCTTAACCCATAATTCTTACTCCTTAATTCTAATCAATCATTGACATTTCTATTAATTAATGCTATACTCCCAAGTTCCTTAAAATTCGAAATCTACAACAAAAACAACCTTTGGAGGTTCTTATGAGTTGGCATAATATTCTGAATGTCGGACTATTTATTGGACTGTTTTTTGCCCTAATCTACGCTCTTCGATGTCTCGACATGTTCAGAAACCCGAAGGCTCATACCTGGCCGAGCGTAGCTCGGTGCCATATTTGCCGAAAGAGAATTTACGTTTGGCAAAAAACACGTCACCGACCATTCATTGATGATCCTGATAACCCAGATAACTATGTGAAGGCCGTTCAGACCAGCAAACCAGTCCATCAGACCTGCAAGGGAAAGCCCGTCAAAAGATTGAAGGTTCGCGTCAGATAAGTATTCTTAATTGCAAACACACACAAACTCGGAGGAATACATGAAGATCGAAGTAGGACAGTATTGGCTTGTCGAAGATGGCGTGATCGCTTATGTTACCGGTCGCAGTGAGGACGACAGTATGTGGCTGGTAAATAGAGTGACTTCCTCAGGACATATGCTGAATAACGTTGGCGTCGCTGACTGTAACTTCAAAATGGTTTTGACCGCACGAGAAGCCATGCGCCGATCTGAAGAATACCTTCGCGGTAGACTCAAGACTATGTTCAATCTCGAACGATCAGGTCTCTAATAAAACAAAGGAGGTTCTCATGAGCGAAGCAGATTCTGTGCAAGTACCAAGTCCCTGTAAAATGAAGAAAAATCTAAGGCATGAATTTACTGTAGAAGAAGATGGTCAGACTTGTCTTTATGTCGCTAGATTCAAAGATATTCATGTGGATGGTTTAGATTTTCGCTGTCAGGCTATTTTGAGTAAATACAAAGTAAAGGGCACGCCAAAGGTAAGTATGACGGGGTTTAGGCGTTTTATGCTTCATCTTTCTATCCCTGAATGGAGTATTAAGTCAGGACAGTATAATCATGATTACATTGTTTCCTTTGGAATGTTAAATTCTGACAACGGACCAGATTATGGCTCTGGTTATAGACCCTCACTTAGAGGGCGGGGTATGAATAAAGGAATGATTATTCCTCCTGCATTCCTCGAGAAAGCTTTCCGCTCACTCGATGAACAGGTCTGGGAAGACTACCTGGCTTTGAAAGGCGAACAATAAAAACACAAAAGACTTGATAACATCAAGTCTTTTTTATTTAATATTAATTTATTTATTTGTTTAATGTTTATTTTATTTACGCACAAATGATTAATAGCAATGCGGGGTTTGGGGTGGAACCTTCGCCATTATGAACGCCACGAAGTCTAATCAAAGCTCGCGAATTGGTGGAACCCCAAAACTTTTGGTTACTTTTGGTTTCAAAAGTACCACGCCGTAGGCACTATCAATTCTTTTTTAATAAAAATTTTAAAAAAGAAAAGGCCGTTGGGTTTACCAACGGCCCGCTAAAGTTTGTCTACATTCCCAGCTGTTCCCAGAGATCCGCGAAGCGCACGTCCGGATACTCGAACCAGATGTCCGTTACGTCCGCGATCTCCTTCATGATCGCCTCGTGGCGTTTATTCCACTCCTTGATCATCTCGTAGGAGATTCCATAGGCTTCCAAACCCATGGTTATGCCAGCATGGATTCCCACGTTGCAACTATTTGACACGTAGGATGCCATCAGCAACAACGCCCACGATGGATCCAATCCGAAGTCTTCCTCGTACTGGAAGGGGGAGACTCCGGCTCGTCGAAACTGATGATCGTTGTCTCCTGAATCAAGAACCGTCAAGTCGAGATCGTTGCGTGGCTTGTCCAGCCAGTATAGAATCTCCCTGATGGCGTTGAAGTGTTGGAAATTGTCACCAGCAATTACTTCTATGATGGTTTTCTTGACAGTTTTCCTTTCACCCTTGATAAGGAAAGAAATTGTGTGTGAGTCGGTATACTCATATCGAAATTGGATGTTGTTCTTAGACAGAGCAGACACCTCAAAATTCGGATGGTATATGATTCCCCTCAGCATGTGTTCCATCACCGTTTGGAGAGTCTCTTCATTGAGTGTTCTTTTGTTTGGGATTCCTTTTTCGAAGATGTGTGTTTCTACGACCTTCAGACACTTCTCGACATGAATTGGGTTCGGGGTCATGGGGTCCTCCACTAGGTTTTGTTCAAGAACAGTGCAATAAGACATTATAGCACAAATATATCAATATGTCAACAATTTACTTAAAATTACTCTAAATTTACCACATTTAACCACCAAAAAAGACCCGATAACCGAGTCTTTTTATATAATATTTACTTATTCCTTTTATTCATCATTCACCTGTCCGTCGTAGCTTTAGCGAAGTCGGATCATTCATTATTCTTATCCCCGTAGAGGCCTGCCTGCCGGTAGGCAGGGATTCCTCCACGCAGAACTAACTTTCATTTCTTAAAATCTTTTCTGCAACAATCATCCCATCAACCGCCGACGAAACAATTCCTCCTGCATAACCAGAACCTTCACCAGCTGGATATATTCCCGTAATATTTGACTGCATAGTTTCCTTGTCTCTCGTAATTCGAACAGGGGCGGACGAACGAGTTTCAATTGCCGTCATCACCGCATCTGGATGAGCAAATCCTTTTATCTTTTGATCAAGTTTCGGCAAAGCCTCTCTCAAACTTTTCACCACAAACTTCGGCAAACATTTATCTAATTCTGTCATTGTATAATCAGGCTTGTAAGTCGGAGCAACACTTCTCATCTGTTTGGTGCTTTTGTAACGTAAAAAGTCTCCAACGCACTGAACCGGAGCATTATAATTACTACCACCAAGCTCAAAAGCTTTTTGCTCCCATTCTTTTTGAAAAGCAATTCCGGCTAGGGGATGATCAGATTCGAAATCTTCTCTCCCAACATTTACGAGCAAAGCTGAGTTTGAGTTCACGCCATCTTGAGCATATTCACTCATCCCATTTGTCACCACACAATTTTCCTGTGCCGTTGACGGCATTACGAATCCTCCCGGACACATACAGAATGTATAGACACTCCGATTTTCATCACTATGACTAACAAGCTTGTACTTCGCACTTCCCAGCTTTTCATTCTTAAAAAACTTATCAAACTGAGATTCATTTATCATCTCTGCTTTGTGCTCAATTCTCACACCAATAGCAAAATTCTTTTGTTCGAAGTTTAGTTTTTTCTCAAACAACATTTCATAAGTATCTCTCGCAGAATAACCAATTGCAAGAATTAAAGTATCAGTTTCAATTGTTTCTTTGTTATTTAATGTTACTCCAGTGATTTTATTTTTTTTAATATCAATATTAGTCAAGGTAGTGTTAAAACGTACTTCACCCCCGAACTTAATTATTTCTTTTCTAATATTTTTTGCCACTTCTCTAATCTTGTCAGTCCCAATATGTGGTTTCGCATCCCAGAGAATACTGTCCGGCGCACCAGCTTTTACAAATTCTTCGAAGATATATTTAATCCTTGGATTTGTGATCAGTGTATTTAATTTTCCATCAGAAAAAGTTCCTGCTCCACCTTCACCAAACTGAATATTAGATTCTAGATTTAATTTTCCACCATCCATGAAAAGTCCGACATCCTCAATTCTCGCTTCAACATCTCCACCACGTTCAATCACCAGTGGTTTCAAACCCGCCTTTGCCAAAATTAACGCAGAGAACATCCCACACGGACCAGTCCCAACAACGATCGGACGCTTAGCTAGTTTACCAGTGACTTCCGGAATTTCATAAACATATGGTTGCTTTATCTCAATCCGATGAATCTTCATTAACCTCTCATCAATATTTTTGATTATATCCTCTTCTTTTTCCTTTTTCATTTTAATTTCCGTAGTATCAGTAGTATTCTGTAAATCTGTAGCATCAACCTCCACCGTATAAACAAAAAAGATCATCTGCTTTTTCTTCCGAGAATCGATCGCTCTTTTCTTAATAACAAATTTTTTCACCTCATCAGCACCCAATCCTAAAATCTCTGCAATTTTATCCTGCAACTTATTCTCCGAATGAGTGATCGCCAAACTTATCTCCTGAATAGATATCATATTATATTCTCCGGACTTGATCCGGAGTCTCATTTTTAAATTTATAACCTTGTTCTTATTTATTGTTGCTTGTTGTTAGTTGTTTGTTGTTTCTTGCTTAATTCTTAATTATTTCCTCCCTCCCTGTCATTTCGACTGTAATGGAGAAATCTTTTTAAAAGCTTTTCATAATGCTAAACCATCATAGCTTAACTTCATCTTTTTTACAATCAAAAACACAAAAACCCTCTAAATACATTTTTTACCTAATTTTACCCCTTGTTTATTACTTTTGTAGCTTATCTCGCTGAGCACTTATTACTTAACCTAAGAAGTATTGATAATTTCACTATATAAGACGCTACTGATGGATTCATGCCCAAACATTATCGTTTCTATCCGAAGGCTGTTCGGTACTTGGAACCACCGAACAAAACCTAACAAAAAACCGTTTCAACGAAACGGTTTTTTTAATACACATTTTTTGTTCAAACTATTTTTCACTGAACACTTTTTTTGATCACCACTATTTTTTTGTTTATTTAAACCCCTAACTAATAACTATTATATACAAACTACTCATTCACAATAATTCCTTCACTATAACTAAAATTCTTATCTCTCGCCTCCAAACTATATTCCTCCTCCGAAACCTCAAAACTATCTCTGTCCGCTCCTTCAACTCTAATATCAAACGAAGACTTTCCATCATGCTCAAAGTCAGATTCTTCAAACCAAACATAATATACATTATCCTTGTCTTTCGCATAAACGTCATTCAAAACTTCAAACGTCGCCGGATTCGCTCCTTCTATTACAGTTGCTAAATAATAAACGCGATTCTTATCTTTCGCAAAAGTAGATTCAAGCAATTCAAATGTTTCCGAATCAGAACCTTCAATTTTTTTAGTAGTATAGAAAACACTTAGACCATCCTTCATGTAATCCGGACTCAGCCAGTAAAAGGCTGGGGGAGTAGTCCCTTCAATTAATTCACCTTCAAAATAAATGTGCTCATCATCCTTTGCATAGCTGTCATCCAAAACAATAAACGACTTTATATCAATCCCCGAAATCTTTTCACCATAATAATAGATATTCTCATAAGACTGCGTGTAACCATGGTCGAGGTCAATTGCTTTATTAAGTATCAGCGCCTTCCCCGCACCATAAATCACCATCGCAACCAGGATCACCCCAAAAATAATTAATGATCTTTTCATATGTTTTTTAGATTCTGGCTCCATAGTCTCGGAGCCAATAGAACTTTCTCTTTTGTCGTGCTGAGCCTGTCGAAGCATGTCTTGCTCTATTTATGATACTTACCTTCCGCAAACACAAGATATACTTTGGCTCAGTATGACAAGAATATTCGTTATATTTATTTTAATTAAACTTCAAAAATAATAAAACTTATGTCACTCAAAGCTTTTATCTTGTGATAAGTTTTTTCTAGGAATTCTACTCTAGCAGGGGATTGAACTGTCCAAGTTTTATCTTCCAACGTAACTTCCGCCGAACCAGTGATAAAATAAATTACTTCATGCACATTGATTTCATTATCTCCAGCTACTGTACCTTTATTCCGATAAAGAATTTTAAAATCTTCAGCTTGATAAGTTCTCCCTTTTTCGTTTTTATTAAGTAGTTTTATTTGCATAGTATGTTTTACTTTTTTGTTAGAACAACAACATCCTGACTCATTTTTTCACCATTTTGATTTTCTTGAGCAACATGATCCTTCCAATCTCCTATAAATATATCAAGGCCAAAAGTTTTAGCCAGAGATACAATTTTTTCTTTTGAATGAAAGAATTTTACAGTTTCACCACCTTCAATAAAACCTGCCTGTGGGTTACCCGAAACAGTGAAGAATTTTATTGTAAATAAGTCACCGTCCTTCAATGTCCGAGTCTCATCCTCTGGAAATTCTTCTCCATTATACAAAAATTGGGCATTTGTAGAAACACTTCGAAGTTCAGGATTTAAGTTTCCGGCAGTGGAAATAACTTTGCCTCCTTTTTTTAATTTTTTTGAAAGCAATTCAAACAATTCACCTAAGTCTTCAATATGACCAATGGTATATTTCATAATTGCGATATCCAGACTTTCATTTTCGAGCCCACGCAGATAATTGATAATATCTTTTTCAACAAAGGCTATGATCTC
>Ga0307989_1001392_pt1 | contig 13059 bp, 6 predicted proteins | sample EllFjometagen185_FD_203164 | JGI IMG/M metagenome (GOLD analysis project Ga0307989, IMG submission 203164) | Marine microbial communities from Ellis Fjord, Antarctic Ocean - #185 | ecosystem: Environmental > Aquatic > Marine > Unclassified | place: Southern Ocean | collected 2014-10-08 | reverse complement strand
AGAGTCAACTACATAAAGAAATTTTTCATCGGGGCTGAATAGAAGTTCAGCCGGACCGCTTCCGGTTGTCAGAGTATCAACTATTTTTAACGAAGCAATATCAATCTCATAAACATTGTCAGCCCACTGGTTGCTAACAAAAGCTCTATCTCCTTTTTTATTAATGATAACACTGTGAGGTCTTTCGCCAACTGCAATCTTATCAGTTACTTTATTTGTTTTAGCATCGATAATCAGAAGTGCATCTGCTTCTTGCGCAATTACAAATAGTTTGCTGCCATCGGGCGAAACCGATATATTGTATGGAGACAAATAAGTTTCGTTTATAAGTTTTGCAAGAATTCCATCGGTTTGAGTGTACAAGTGGCACGAAATACAATTTAGAGGATGATCGTCAACAGCGGTAATATAATTTACATGCTGCCGCGACCATTTATGAACAGGTATAATTAGCAAAATAATTATTGCCAATCCACCAAGTATAAAAAATAATTTTCTATTTTTCTTCATCGCTTATTCTGCTCTTTTATTGGTGGAACTTTCGATGGGTATTAAAACCGGATTTTTTTTAACTGCAAAAGGAACAGCGTTACTGGGCGCTAATTCCGGATCTTCGTGGCAACCCACACAACCACGTCGTTCGAACGGGCGAATCCACATCCACGCCGAAGGACCGTTTATAATATTACCATTGTCGTCTAATGTTTGAATACGAACAGGAGTGTCTGCAATTACTTTCAAATAAACAGAACCATCTTCTTCAACCGAAACAGCTCCCAAACTTTTATCAATTCCCAACAGTTCAATCTTCGTTGCTTTTTTAATACTCGAAAAATCTGCTCCCGGTTGGTGTGCAAGTACATTTATATTTTGGCACAATAATAATCCGTTCGATTTTTCAGGATTTACATCGTCTGGTAAATCTCTGGGTCTTGTAAATGCTTCAACAAAAACAGGTTCGATAATATGATATTCATGAGGATTGTAAATCGGTTCTCCCAATGATTTATCTATTGCAGAAAAACGATAAAGTCCAATTGCATCGGTATCAGAAGTTCGATAAGAAACCAGCATTTTGCCGGGCTGCATTGGCAAAACAGAATAGAAACTCCCGGTAATTTCCGACGTAAGATTAACCTTTGTAAATAGTGGTCTGTTTTGGTGAATCGAAATTAAATCGCCAATGTTTGCATTACCATTTTCCCTTTCGATAAAATAAACATGCCCATCTTTTGTTTCGTAACTTTGGTTGTTAAGAGAACTATTTTTTTCTCCTTTGTAAAATAGCTCTGCTTTTGTTCCGTTTGGTCGCATTGCCATGTACATCATTTCGCCAGATTCAGGAAACAACTGTTTGGTAAGCATCAATAATCTGCCATCTTTAAGTACGGTAGAAATATAATCGAAATGTGGCTGAAATGTAATTTGACTAAAATTTGTTCCATCCAAATTCATTGTGTGCAAAGCATGAACCGAACCGGTTCCAACATCAGGCATTTGTTTACTAAAAGCCAAACGATTTTTTGGAAGATAAACCGGACCGTAACACGATTCATCAAAATCTGTAATTTTTTTGCTGGTTCCTTTTTCAAGATTCATCTCCCAAATTTGCCAACTATCATCTTTATTTTTTTGAGCCGTAAAAAGCAGGTGTTTTGCATCGTACGAAATCTCGGGTGAACAAGCAGAGTAGAAATCGTCAGTTAAAACAGTTTCAGACTTGCTTGGTTTGTCCGGATTAATTGCAACAATTTGCGCACCCTCATATTTGCCAGCAATATTTTTTTCGTTGAAATCGGAATTATCAGCGGGTACTTGCGTAAAAATAACCATGCCATCGAAAGAGTGATTGTTGCACGAATTCAAAAACAGACCTGCAAACACAACAGCAAGGATATAACCTGCACTCCCATTTATATTTTTCAAAAAGCTCATTGAGATACTATTTCAGATTCTTTAATTGTAATAAACTGCCCGCTCTTAATATTTTCCAAATTCTGTACTTTCCCCGACGGCCAAATAACTTCAATACTTTCAACCATTTTACTATTGCCGAGCCCAAAATACAACCGAGGATCGTTTTGCGAAAGGTAGCCACTGGCACTTCTCTTTTGAGTGTATTGTTTTACACCTCCCGATACAATTGTTACTCTCGCTCCAATACCATCCATATTACTTTCGTCGCCAATAAGTTGCAGTGCTATCCAACTGTTTTCATTTCCTTTATTATTGCGAAGTAAAGCACCACCATTATTCAAATTAACAATATAAACATCAATATCTCCATCGTTATCTATGTCTCCAAAACTTGCTCCCCTTCCCACAAGTTCTTGCTGAAAGTAACTACCTCGCTCTGTTGAAACATCAATAAATTTTTCGTTACCATCGTTCTCAAACAACTGATCTTCCTGTCCGTACAAATGTTTCAACTCTCCATTTATTTTAAATAAATCAAGGTCGCCATCGTTGTCGTAATCTATAAATGTTGATGCCCAACCCACAAATTGTCCGCACGCAACGGCAATTCCTGCATTATACGACATCTCACTGAAAACGCCATTTCCCTCGTTTCTGTACAGCGAACAGTATACATCGTCAGAAACAAAAAGGTCGAGTAACCCGTCGTTGTTATAATCGGCAAAATCAACCGACATGCTAATTGTTGCTTCACCAATTTGATTAAATGCCACACCCGACATTATACCTTTATCCACAAATCCTTTCCCTCCTTGGTTGTGATACAAATAATTATTCATGTGGTCGTTCGACACAAAAATATCCACAAAACCATCATTATCGTAGTCTGCTGCGCCCACTCCCATTGCTCTGCCATCTCTGTTAAAAACGCCCATTTCGTTAGTTACATCTGCAAAAGTCCCATCGCCGTTATTATGATATAGAATATCAGGCTGCCCATCGTAAGCCATTGGCCCGGGAAATCCATCGGGGGCGTAGTAATAATTATATTGAGGATCGAAATCGATGTAATTACCAACGTACAAATCTAGAAAACTATCGTTATCGTAGTCGAACCATACTGCACCCACACTACACTCGGCTCCGCCAACTCCGGCTTTTTTTGTAACGTTAGAAAAAGTTCCATTACCATTGTTATGATATAGAACATTCGCACCGTGATTACTAATATAAATGTCGGGATAACCATCGTTATCGAAATCTCCAACTGTCATTCCCATTCCATATCCACGGTCGTCAACTTTCGCCTTTTTAGTAACATCCTCGAAAGTTCCATTTCCGAGATTACGGAACAAAGCATTTTCGGAAGTTTTTACAGCGGGGTGATCTTCATTCATGCTCAATCCTTCTACATAATTACCATTGCTTAAATAAAGATCGATAAATCCATCCTGATCGTAATCGAGAAAAACTGCACCGCCTCCAACCGACTCAACGAGATTACTTAAATGTTCATCACCAATTGTGTGGGTAAAATCTATGCCCGAATATTTAATAATTTCCTGAAAGAAGTCATCGCTTTCAGGGGGAAGTGCAAATTCAGTTTGTTCAGTAATTGTTGTAGAAGATTTGTTATTCGACTGACATCCAAACAGGGTAATTCCCATCGTAAAAAATATCAACACATAAAAAATATCGACTTTCGTAAAAGTAATCCGTAGTTTCTTTATCATATTTAATTTGTCAATGAAAAAGTAATTTTATACCTGAACAAAAATAATAAATAATTAAAGTTAAAAGCATCTTTTTTGAAAATTTTGAAACGTAAAATTGTGAATTGATATTTTATAGTGTTAAAAGAAACATGAAAATCCTGTTATTTTGAAATTTGATATTTTGCTGAGATATTTGACTTAAATATTATTAGTAACAATTCTTGAAAACGGCTTTAAAAAAGCATGTTTTGGGAAGTTTTAAAAATTGAATGAAAAGAGAAAACGAAAAAGTTAGAATTTCAATAAATTAACAATCAAAGTAATTATAAGTTTTCAATTATATTTTGAAATAATTAATTATTATGAACTTATGTCCTTTTGTTTGTGAATTTTTAAATTGAACATGAACAATTAATTCTGCTTGGAATTGTCTGATGCAGGTTCATTTGTGTTAGTCTTTCTTTTCTTTTTGTAAAGCATTTCCTGCATTTCGAAAAGTGGTGAATATCCCAAAGATCTGCGAAAACCCGTCCGACATTTAATTCAATGCCATATTCAATTACATTTTCTAACGATTCAATAACAGGTTGTTCAAAATAATTTTCCAGAGATAAGAATTCCATAGCCCCGTTTCCAGATCGTACTGGGATTATTGTTACCGACGAGATCCCAGTTTTGAAAGCATAATCTATCGACTTTTTTGTCCAATAAATACCTTCCTCCTCTGACATAAAAGGTGGACGAAGCAGGATAAAAGCCCGCACTGGAATTTTACAATCTGTAAGATATTTTACTGAACGCTCGAAATCATCCAGAGTCATTTTTTTATTTAAACTTGGCAGAACCTCGGGATGTACAGTTTCAAGACCCAAGGCTAATTGTAATTTGGGTTTAATCAAATCGCCAAAAAGTTTAACCTTTTCGTCAATAAAAGCAGGATGACTTTCAACGGTAACTGTTTCAAAATGATCTAATAAACTTGCAATTTTTTTATAGTCTTTTACGGGTATCGCTCTGTTATCGAAAAAACTACCGCTGTTATACAATTTAAGATGTTTTGTTTGTGGTATTTTTGAAAGTGCAAATTCGATTTGTGCGGGAATGGAATTTTCGTTAACGGGTTTGTCGGTGGTGTTTTTCCAAAGATCGCACATTAAACAATGGAAAGGACACTCGCTGTTGCTTAATAAAATGGTTGCTACATTTTCGATACTCCCAGAAACCGTACGTTCTTTTTCAACAAAAAAGCCATACGGTTTTTGGGGATCGACCTTGTTTTTTTTTCCTCGTTTAGAAAGAATCCACTGATCGTCAAATCGAATATCAGGGAATTTATTCATAAATGGCAAGGAATTCCCGTCGGTAGTCTATTTCTTTTTCGGGGAAATGCTTGTTAAAAGTATCCATATTAGATACACCGTGCTGGAATCGCCTTTTTGTAAAAACCGGCATGTCCATTCCTGTAATGGTTTTAACACCGCTTGCAACTACTTGTCCTTTAAGTTCGTATAGTTTTTCGTGATCCCAGTCTGTCATTTTAATAAATGGAATGCCTTCGGCAATTTCAATCACATTTTCTAATGTATAAGGACTAAAAGGATCGAATCCTAAAATATCAGCAGGTGTGTATGTTCGCATGTATCCTCTGCTTAATCCGCCGGAATAGGTTAAAGAATGTTTCATTTTGCCAACGCCCCAACCTTCGTGATATAACATTAAATTATTTAAAACACTTCGAATTGTCAGTTCAGGATTCTCTTCAATCGGGTAATCTTTAAGATTTTCGTCACCACCATCACCATCGATAATATGTTGCCAATCGGGATATCTGGAACGGATACCTTCGAGAACTGCCAGATTCATTGTGGCAGCTTGAATGTCGAGAGGTTTGTAATCTTCAACAACTTTTATTGTTTTTTTCCAGTCTAACTCTTCCGCTTTAATTTCAATGGGTTCAAGAAAAAGTTCCATTCCCAGAGTTTTTAAAAATTCACGGGCTTGTTTCAAATCCTCACCTTTTCCATCAACACTTAATGTAAATGCTTTTAACCTCGACGGGCTTTCACCAAGTTCTCGTAAGGCATGATAAGTAAGCAAAAATACAGAACCACTGTCGATACCCGCAGAAAAAGTCACTCCGATAGGTCCCGTTTTTGCCTTGAATTTTAGCCATTTTTTTATCTCTTCGTATAATGTTCCAATATATTTTTCGCCGATTTGTTCAATGGTATTGTGCTTAAATTTGTTGCGAATTGGCGCAAAAAATCGTTGATAAACCGGGCTTGGATCGGGGCAACCCAATAACTCGATTGTTGTAATGTAATGTGCCGGAGCCATTCTTGTATAAGACGGATGAAACTGATCGTCGAGACCTTCTTGTTTTAAGTAATTGTATATTGTATCAATTCGTTCGGCAAGAATAAGGCACGGGCCGGCTTTTAATTTAGCAATAAAAAAACGCAGTGGACGCCCAATTGATCTTGCCATTCGTATTTTCTTTCCTTCCACGGCAATTAAAGCGAATTGTCCGTCGATTTTACGAATTGCTTCCGTGTCGCCGGAGTTGACAATTTCAATTGCGGCTTCGTGCGACATGTTATAAATAATATTTTTTGAAGGATCGGTAAGATCCACGATTCGGTTTACATATTCATGATTTATCATTTGCATTGTATTTAAAATATTTAAAAAACTAAATCTAAAACTTTTTAATTAAATCTGTTATTTATTTCTGATTTTTATGAGGAAGTAGTTGTAAAAAAAATCGCAGCATTTTTTAAACGATATAGCTTCTGATTTTATTTTTTTGAATGTTCAAAAACAACAACTTCTGATCTGTTTAAACCTACCACAACAAGTGCCGGATCACCCTGAAAATATTGTAAAGATTGTACCATACCGTTTAGTAATAATCCACTTTGCGAGGAACTTTGTACTTCGAAAGATGGCGAGCCTGATTCTTGTTTCTCCCCATTATTTAGTAACACAATCCCCTTGTTTGCATCGAAATATCCAGTCCCAACTTCATAAGTATAATCGTTCCCGCCTAACAAAATATCGGGATAGTTGTCGCCATTAAAATCTTCCACAATCATTTTACAAATAGGCGAAACCTGTGCAGATTCAGGGAGCTTCTCCCACCTGAAATTATCTTTTTCATTCCATAAAATATAACTTGAAGTTGTGTTTACGTGCAATTTAAATTCTAATCTTTTTAGCATATTTTTGTCCAGAATATCATCAATACTTGCATAACTAAAAGAAGAATAATCATTGAATTTCATTTTAAATAATGACGACTGTTCCCGAAGTTGATCAAGATAATTGAATGGGTACTCCGTCATTTTGCCATTCTTGTCTTTATAAAATGTCGTCCTGACCGGATCTAATATACCATCCATTTCTAAATCAATTGCATATAAATTTAGTGGATATTCATCACTTACATTAAACTGGTTGTTATCGCCCAAATTTCCAATTATATAATCGTCATCTCCATCTTTGTCAAAATCTCCGGTGGCCAATGAATACCACAATCCATGTTTGTCTTCCAATGTTTGAATGTTTTGAAGTTCAAACTTTTCTCCGTTTATATTTTTTAGCAATATCAGGGAATTGTATTCGCGGGCAAGTAAAATATCTACCCAGCCGTCGTTATCATAATCGGTAGAAATTGCGTCGGTAAGCATTCCAAGGTTAAAATTCGATGTTGAATCGACCATAAATTTGCCCTCGTTATTTTGAATAAGCCAGGAATCGTCGGCATAAGGAAATCTCCCTTTTTTTATTCTTGAACCAATAAATAAATCTTTGTCGCCATCGTTATCGTAATCGATTGGTAGAATAAATGAGGCGAGAAAAGGAGGAATTGGCAATGGTGTTTTTATAAAAATACCACTTTGGTTTTCATAGAGGAAATGTTGAAATTCATTTTTCTTTTGATCATCGAAATTCCCCGTAATAGCCATGAATCGGTAGTCCTGGAATTGACTCTCTTTTCTGGTCTCAAATCCTCCGGCAACCGCAACTACATCATTGTCGCCGTCATTGTCAAAATCTAATATTTCGATATCCGATTCAGAATACATTTTTAAGGTTGTTAAACCTTCAAATTCCGATTCTTCAAATCCGTCATTTCTTCTCAAAAAAACTTTTGTTGGTAATTTATTGGTCGATCCAATTATCAGATCTTCCCATCCATCTCCGTCAATATCTCCTTTCGAAATAATCGGTCCGATTTGTGAGAATTTATGTGGAATTATTTTCTGACTGAGAAAAAAATCTACGAAATCTGTTTGTTCATGTTTATAATCTATAATATTTTTAAGCTCAGTAAATAACAGTTTGTTTTCCGTTTTGGTCTTGGTATTTATTTTAACCGGAGAAGAATTAGTTTCGGATAATTCAATGGTTTGATCTATTTCAACATTTTTCAATAAAGTAATATTTCCTGTCGCTGGCCAGGTTATTTTAATTGAATCGATGGCTACATTTTGTGAGAACCCAAAATGGATAACTGGATCGACGGAAGATGCATATCCTCTTGATAAAAAATGTTCGGCAAACTGGTACTTTGTATTTTGCCAAAATTCTACTTTTGCTCCAAGTGACATTGTATTTCCATACTTTCCTTTCAGTTTGATTTTAATAAAATGTACTCCTCCATCTGAAGTTTCCATAGTGTTATTCTTGTAAATAAATGCCTTGTCGTTAAAGTTATTTACCACGTAATCTAAATCACCATCATTGTCGAGATCTACAAAAGATGCCCCGTATGAGTAGGATGGAATTTCGGGCAGCCAATCGGTTTTTTTTATAAAATTTAATTCTCCTTTATTTTCAAAAGCCATATTCGCCACTTTAACCGAGGGCAAAAGACTAATAATATCGTGTTCACTCGAATTTGTACTTTGAAGTTTAGCTCTCATAATTGCCCAGTCCTTATCAGTCATATCTTTCGGATATCCGTTGGCAACAAGCAGGTCTTTGTCACCGTCGTTGTCGAAATCTGCAAATAATGGCGACCAGCTCCATTCGGTCTGGTAAATACCTGTAATTTGACCCACTTCGCTATAAGGAATCATTTCACCATTCAAGAATCCATTATGAAGTTGAAGCATGTTCCTCAAATATTGATGCTCGTAATCAAATTTTTCGTCAAATAAATAGCGACTGTAATTGAAACCATTAATTGTTTGTTTCTTTTTGTAATAACTTTCGGGCAACATATCCATTGTGTAAATATCCAAATTCCCGTCGTTATTTACATCGGCCATATCGTTACCCATCGACGAATGAGTTTGATAAGACAAATATTTTCTTATTTCATTTTTAAAAGTTCCGTTTTTTTGATTGATATAAAAAAGGTCGTTTGTAAGGTAATCGTTAGAAATATAAACGTCAGGAAATCCATCTTTGTTAACGTCGCCAATTGCGAGTCCGAGTCCAAATCCTTCATGAACTATTCCCGCCTCTTTTGTAACATCGGTGAATGTTCCGTCGGCATTATTTTTATAAAGTCTGTCGTTATTTTGCGAGCTTCCATCTTTTATTTTTGGGCGGTACGACGAACTTGACCTTTGGATTATACTACTATTCAAAATATAAAGATCAAGATATCCATCTCTGTTGTAGTCGAAAAATGCAGCATCAATCGAAGGATCCATGTTGGCAATACCATATTCTTCGGCTTGCTCGGTGAATGTAGGATCCTCACCGTTTTTGTCTCCACTATTAATCCATAAGCTGTTTTTCCGGTCCACGTAATTACTACCAACAGTTGATGTGAAATAAACATCAGGCCATCCGTCACTATTAATGTCGTTAATGGTAACACTGCTAAACCATTGCTTATTTGTGAGTCCAACAAAATTGGAAGTAATATCTTTAAATTTGAAATCTCCTTGATTAAGATAAATACGTGGAGAAACCTTATTTCCAGCAAATATTATGTCTTGCAAATTATCGTTGTTCAAATCAGCAATTCCTAAACCGGCTCCATTACTGATTATTAATAAACTGTCGCTTTCCTCCATGTAATTATTAAAATCAATTCCTGTTTGCTGAGAAGAAATTATTTCGAATCGAGTAGATTCGGTGCACGATACAATAATTATAAGAAGTAAAAGATATATGGTTTTCCTCATTTTATAATATTATGAAACCAATTGATTTTTAATTTTTGCTAAAATACAAATTAAGGCTATACTGAAAAAACCTCTGTTAATTTAAATCGGTACCCATAAAAAAACCACCCGACTTTCGATGGGTGGAATTCTTATTTCTTGTGTATTATTAACTAATTATTTCCCGCTCGTCTTTGTCTGTTTTTTTCTTGTTGATCCAAATAAGATTTCAAAAATTTCTGATCGTTTTCGTCACTGTCGCCATAATACGCGCGAAGTTCAACTAATTTTTCATGAAGCATTTTCTGAACCTCAACATATTCTGGTTCATCATAAATATTCTTCATTTCCGATGGGTCGGTTTCTAAATCGTACATTTCCCATTCATCAATATCGTAGTAAAAATGCATTAATTTGTATCGTTCGGTTGCAACACCGTAATGGCGTTTTACCATGTGCACCGATGGATATTCGTAGTAAGTGTAATAAACTGCATCGCGCCACTCATTTGTTTCTCCACTCACTAATTTTCTGAACGAGTCACCTTGCATATCTTCCGGTGCTTCAATACCTGCATAATCTAAAAATGTAGGTGCAAAGTCTAAGTTTTGAACCAATTTATCGATTGTTGTTGCAGGTTTAATTTCTTTTGGATAACGCATTAAAAGTGGAGTGCGGAACGATTCTTCGTACATAAAACGTTTATCAAACCAGCCGTGTTCACCCAAATAAAACCCCTGGTCGGAGGTGTAAATTACAATTGTATTTTCAGCCAAACCAGCTTCCTCTAAATAATCTAATACTTCTCCAACTCCATCGTCAACCGATTTTATGGTACGTAAATAATCTTTAATATAGCGGTTAAATTTCCAAAGACCCAATTCTTTACCTTCCAGTTTACTGTCTAAGAATTCCTGATTTTCACTTTCATAAGCAGCCATCCAATTGGCACGTTGTTCCTCATTCATTCTATTAATATCTCGAATGAAATTTGTTGTATCTCCGTTTGGATCTACAATTAATTTAAAATCGTGTCCCCACATTGCATGGCCGTCAACTTCCATTTCCTGTTCTTTTGCAGCTGTACCACGTCCTTCGTAATCGTCGAAATAATTAGCTGGCGGTTCAAAAGTAACATCGTCGTACAAATTCACATATTTAGGTGCAGGCAACCAGTTTCTATGCGGAGCTTTCTGATGATAAAGCATACAAAATGGTTTGCTTTGATCACGTTTATTTTTGAGCCAGTCGAGTGCGGTTTCAGTAATAATTTCGGTACAATATCCTTCAATTCGTGTTTTTTCGCCTTCGATAAAAAAATCGGGGTTGTAATAATGCCCTTGCCCCATAAGAACCATAGAAAAGTCGAAGCCTTGTGGAATTCCATTTAAATGAATTTTTCCAATCATAGCTGTTTGATAGCCGTTTGCCTGGAGTATTTTTGGGAAATTTTCCTGATCCCAGTCAAATGGTTGCATGTTATCTACTTTTCCGTTTACAAAGCTGTGTTTTCCGGTAAGAAGCACTGCCCGGCTTGGCGCACAAATTGAATTGGTAACCGTTGCTCGTGTAAAAAGAGCACCTTCTTCAGCAAGTCTGTCTATGTTTGGTGTTTCGTTTAACCCGTGTCCATACGCGCTAATTGCCTGATAAGCATGGTCGTCGCTCATTATATACAAGATGTTGGGTTTTTGAGCTTCTTCTTTTTGTGGAATACTACATCCAAAAATTATTAGCCCCGCTACAATAAGCGTAATTGATTTAAGTAGATTTCGGTTCATGATTTATTTTTATGTAATTTAAATTGAAAATTATGTATTGCAAGTTTACAAAAAAGAAAGCTTTCAGGAAAACCTGAAAGCCATTCTTTATAAAATAACTAAACTAAACATGGTTTTTATTTTAGTATCTTTAATCCGCAAAATATCAAATCTTATTTTAGGACTAGTCATCCAATTTAAAGCCTGAATATCTCACATTACTATTTAGTAATATTTTAACAAGTATTAATCCTAAAATCATGATAATTCATATCATTACCACCCCGGATTTTGCTCCAATAATGGGTTTGCATCAAGCTCAGCCTGAGGAATTGGCATTAGGTTCATGGCATCTTTAAAATTGGCTTGAATTTCCATTTTTTTGTGCGATTCGTAACCACCAATAGCAACTTCATTTTCAGCATGTTCAAACATTCTCTCTTTCAAAATATCCCAACGCACCAGATCGAACCATCTTTTACCTTCGTGGGCAAATTCTTGCCAACGCTCCTGGCGCACCCATGCTCTAACATTTCCCTGTGTTTTTTCACCTTCAAGAATGCCTTTGGGATCATTTTTATATGCTCTGCTTCTGACTCTTTGAAGGTGAGTATAAGCCGCTGCAGGATCTCCGTTTTCGCATAAGGATTCTGCATATAACATCAGTGCATCAGAATAGCGAAGAACAAAGGTATTTGCATCTGAATTTCCTGCGACAGTCTCTCCATCTTCCCAATGTGAATGATATACTGGGATTTGTGTATAATAAGTCTGCCCATTGAGAGGACTTACAAATTCTTTACTAAATATTATGGTTTTTCTTTGGTCTTCAACATCATATTGACTGTATAGTTCTTCGCATGGGATATCCGCTTCGTTACAACCATTAATTCCAGGAATAGCTATAATTCCATAGTCGGCCTGCAGGGTATATTTTGGACCCGAAAGTGCCATGTCTCCATTTCCGTTTGAAGGAGTTTCTGCAAACTGTACATTAAATACGCATTCTTTGCCATTTTCTGTTGCAATCCTGTAATTATCTTTCAAATCGTCCCAAAGTCCGTACCCAAAAGAACTTTCGTTGTTAACAATTGCACCTAACTCCGTAACCGCTGCATTCCAGTCTTTCATTGTTACATAAACATACCCTAAAAGTACAGAAGCTGCTCCACTGGTTGCCCTGCCCATATTCGATCCTGAATAACTTTTGGGCAATGCTTTTGCATCATTTAAATCACTTATGATCTGTGCATATACTTCACTTAAGGGAATACGTGCCGTTACAGTTTCTTCTACGCTTGTTCCAATTGGTAGGGGTACATCACCAAATGCCCTTACAAGGTTAAAGAAATATAATGCCCTTAGGAATTTAGCCTCATTCATCAACCTTGTCTTAAGTGTTTCATCCATCTCAATTTCAGGGATTTGTTCAAGTGCATTGTTTGCCCTGAATATTCCACTATAGCAGTATCTCCAAAAATTTCGCACAAAGGTATTGTTTGGTGTATATCTCATGTACTCAAAATTCTGAAGGTATTGGTT
>Ga0307989_1001391_pt1 | contig 13070 bp, 15 predicted proteins | sample EllFjometagen185_FD_203164 | JGI IMG/M metagenome (GOLD analysis project Ga0307989, IMG submission 203164) | Marine microbial communities from Ellis Fjord, Antarctic Ocean - #185 | ecosystem: Environmental > Aquatic > Marine > Unclassified | place: Southern Ocean | collected 2014-10-08 | reverse complement strand
ATGATAATTTCTTGTTTTGTATACATACTTATCATTTTGCAATGAACATATTTTGTTCATCGGGTGAATAAATAGTGGTATACTTTTCGATTGAAGAGTGGACTACTTCCTAATTAATATAAACACGGCTGTACCTGTTATTAGTATTTTCATTGTTTTATCAGCCAATTTATTCCTCCTTTTTCCAAATCAGAAGTGCCGGTTTATCCCGGAAAAAATCATCCATTTGACTGGAAGTAATGGCAAGATAATTGATTTTTCTTTCCATTAACTCTTCTGCTCTGGCAATTAAGGTTTTGATATAATTGTCATCGAGGTTCTGCCCAATTAACAGCAGGTCGATGATTTTTGAGTCGTTACCAATGGCAAATTTGCCCGTTAGATAAGCAGCTTCCAGGTCTCCGATTTGGCTGGTTACCCTTTCGATAATCTGATCGATTCCAACAAATTTTTTCAGGATGCTGTTAAGATCATTAAACAGCGGATGTTTAGTGTTTGCCTGATATAATTTTCTATTTCCAACAAATTCCGATTGCAATAATCCTGCGTCTTCAAATCTGTTTAATTCCACACGAATGCCATTGGTAGATTCCCCAAAATCTTTTTCCAAACCTCGCAAATATCCTTTTGTTTGGGTGTTGAGGAAAAACTTCAACATCAGTTTAATCCTTGTTTTCGATGTAATAATGGATTCAATCATTTCTAATTCTTTGTAACAAAAAAGTGAAACTGATTTAGGGGCATTGCATTAATAGCTGTATAAATTATGTATTTTTTTGTAGCATATCTGCCAAATTGCAAGTGTACTTCGTTGACTCTGCTTACAGCTTCGCCTCCTCAGTTACATGCTAGAGTAAGTGGTTCTATACGGTAATTTAAAACGAATAAATATATTACTCATAATAGAGTGTAAATGTAATAAGATTTTTGTTTTTATGAAGCAGCCATGATTAAAAACACACAAATAAGTATGATTAATTTTTGCTGCACCATCGTTGCGAAAACATTATGGTAATTAGAAATTTTAGAACATTAATAATCAGTATACTTAAAAATATAAACGGATGAAAAACAGAATGGGAGATATGTAATTTAGAATCGTTTTAAATTACATGTAAAAATATTTTATTAACCTGTTATTGTTTTTTATAATCTTATACTTTACGGCAGATTGTTACTGAAAACCAATGGTTTCAGCTATTGTTTTTACTTGCCAAATGGTAAATATTCTCTAATTGACGATTTTTTGTTTCTACCTTTTCCCGGTTTATAATTCGTAATAGTATAAAATATACCCACATTAATATCGGTGTAAACTCCTGAAAGATTTAATCGATTTCCAGTATTGTCGTAATTGTGAACAACATCAAGAAAGTCGTAACTCACCAGATTGAGAGTAAAAGATGTAATTAAATAAAATTTAGGAGACAAGTTGGTTTTAAAGCCGGTTCCGAAAGTATATACGGCAGTTGATAAATCTGTATAGTTATTGTTTTCTCCCTTCCCAAAAATAATAATGTCATCAGCAGCATCTATGTATTTAAATTTTGATTTGTAGGTTTGTAAACCGACTCCTGCCCGTATAAATGGATTAATGTTAAAAGAGCCTTCGTGCTTACAGAGTGATTTTATAAAATACCCGAATACTATTTTTTGTCCAAGTAAAGTATTGTTATATTCAACCGGACCTGTAAGTGGGTTCATAAATACAGCGTGGTATCCATCCGCAGAGAATGAAGGTGAATAATTTTCACCGTTTAGTACAACCTGATTTATCTCCAGCGCAATTTCCCAATGGTCTGACAGGTATTTAGAGAGTTCAACCGCAACTGATAATCCAGATTTATTGTCGAATTCATTTATAGATTGAGAAAGATCGGTTGAGAACTCCGTTATTAGTAGTGAACCTCCTGCTTTTACACCTATATTAATTCCGCCAAAAATAGTTTCCTGAGCATTGCTGTTAACTACTGTATTTGCGAAAATTATAAATATGATCAGGTATTTAGAGATAGTTTTCAACAATTGACAAGAGTTTAAATAACGTGTGACAAAAGAAATGTTTTTTTTTAAAACTATCAACTTTAATTTATATTCGTTATTCGTATGAGTATTTATTTTTCAATCGGATGATATCTCCCTTCAAGTATTAACATAAATTAGAATAAAGCTAAACGTATTCTTCTCTCAGGAAATGGTTCAGTGTCCTAAATATTTTTTTCTTTTGAGGTTGAAATTATTTTCAGCTATTTTGTCTATTTGGTTTGAAGTTCGTCTGATTATTTTCCTGATGATCTAATTTTGTTGATTTACTTTTTGTTGAAAAGGTAACTTAAGCCCAGTTGAATACCCAGTTTGTTTTGGTTTGCATCGGCAATGTCTCCGGCAAGCGTTAATTCTATATCGAAAGGGATTTTTTCTCCTGAATAAAGAAAGTGGAGTAGTGCGGAAATTTGGTTGTTTCGCAGTTTATTTGTCTGCCCCCAGTTTTCGAAATACTTAATGTAGGTAAGCATGCCTTTCCAAAAAATAGTTTTATGCAGTTTTCCTTTTAATCCGATGTGGTGGGCATAAAACCGGGTAGATTCCGGTCCCCTGCTAATGCCATCTACTATTTTTACTGGTTTAAAAAGGGGGGAACTCATCATTTTTTGATGGTATGTAACTCCTGATTGATAAACACCATGGGCAAAATAACTATCTGTATGTATGCGATACCAGTATTGTTCCTCTTCAATCCAGCGATACAAAGAATCGGTTATGCCTTGCTGGCGTGTATTTGTGTATTCATAAAGAATATGGGTGATAAATTTTTCCGGGTCATTTAATTTTAGTGAAAGTCCGATGATGTTGTCTGGCCAGTTACGTAAGTTAACCCCGGAAAAATCTTCAAAGGGATGGCTGATATTTAAAGCAGCTTCAAACGTTTCAAATTTTTGGGTTAACAGTAGTTGGTAAGATCCATATTGATTCCCGGCTACATTTAACTGGTCAGTTGGCAAAAAATCCTCATCGCCCCTGGAGCCGGTTATGTACCTTAAGTAGGCATTTACTCCGGTTGGCAACTGTCCAGTATTTTCGTCTTGCGAGGTTCCTCCCCACATTACAAAATGTTCGGCACCGGCCTGGATGCTAAAATTCTGAAAGGGTTCTGCTTTCAGGTAGAACGATTTGTGGTGAAGGTGTGTTTTATCTACGTAGCGGTTGTCGTTAAGAATACCTTCGTCGTATTCGGCTTTGAATGAGAGGTATTGGTCAATTAGCGGGATTGGTTTGTATTCTGTAATCCGTAAACTTATTTTAGGGTAAGGGCGGGCATTCCGGCTTTTTGCTATATTTCCGTTGGAGGTGGATAGTCCTTCAAAAAATAAATCGTTGTAATAAGCTCCAATGTTTAACTCCCAATTGTTGAGGTTTATTCGTGTATAAAGCTGATTGGCCTGGAAATATTTACTGTTGTTTCCCATGGCATAATTCAGTTCGGCTCCTGCTTTAATAAAAGATTTGGAATCGTTAAAAAAATAATTGCCAGCAGCATTTATTTCTGAAAAGTTTAAAAAGGAGTTGTTCTCGTCAATTTTTCCATCGGTATTTGCCCAAAGCCAAAAGGGCATTTGGTCGGAGGTTGAAACCAAAGTTGAATTTGAAAGGGAGAGGGAATGACTGGTTTGCCCTGTTGTTTCCAGAATCAATAACAATAGAGTGAATGAAAATAGTAGAATTCGGAGCACGGATGTTGAGTTTTATTTTGAACCAAAAATAAATACAATTAATGGAATGACAAAGGGAAATTTGAAACGTATCAGGATTTTGGACGGTACTTAACTTGTAATTGTTCTTTAGAAATTATTGTAGTATTTATGTTATTTAGAACTGTTTTGTTTAAAATTTTTGATTTAATATTTGTAATTATATTAATGATTATCTTTGTATTGTAGAATTAAATAATACAAATGCATGGCATTGTGTTTGTTACTATGATATTAAGAATAGCTGGAAATAGTATAAAATATGTGAAATATGTTTTACAATATTCTTTTAAACATTTTGATTTTATACGTTTGTAGCAATCAAAACAATAAGAAACTCAATCGTGGGAAACATTAAAGCAAATAAAAAGGATGCTGCTAAGGCAAAATTAGGCAAAACCGATAAAAAACGGAATTTGGGTAAATTTGTTGTAATCCCTGCTGATCAGATACTGGCAGAAAGATCTTCTGCATATGCTTATATGTTCTAATCCACTCTTCCCTCTATCTTTTAATACTCAATATCACGGCTATGACCTGCACGATAAAACGAAAGGGTTGTGAGATTTATTTAAAGTATGGACTTGAAACCAATGATTTACAAATACTAATTTTTTCTAATCATATTCCTGATTATCCAATGGATCAACCATTTAAAAACTAATATCATGGAAGCAAAAAAAGTATTAACAAGAGAGAATAAACCCACTAATGAATTACGAAGACCTGTAAAAAAGATATTTAAGGATATAAAATTGTCATATACGGAGGTATATTATTTAGATTCTGAAGTAAATGAAGATAATGGTATAATTAATAAAGAGAAGAAAGTAAGACACTATGCCAAGGGTCAAGTAAATCGTAATATGAAAGCACTTAAAAGTGCTTATCTCATTGCTAAAGGAGCAGCATCTCCTAATGAAATTATAGAATTTAGAAAAAAGCATCATATTGCTGCTTCTACGTTAAGTCAGATATTGGGATTTAGTAAAAACACTATTTCTAATATTGAAAATGATGGTATAACATCCCTTTCAAGCGGTAGATTAATAAAAATGTGCCTGAATAATAAGGATATAATGTATGCTTATATTAAAATATGTGATACTATTGATAATAGTAAAAAAGATGAACTTTCTAAGCGTTTAATGCAACAATAAACATAGAAAATTGTAATATTGGGAATTAAAGGAGTAATATTTTATGTGTTACTCCTTTCGTTTTTAATTAACTGCTTATCCCCTTTGGTCAAGTTGATGGATTGACAAGTTCATCATACGGTTTAGGAGTAATTGATACAGCTTGTTGTATAAGACGAAAAAATAGTTTACCTCTATATGTTGAGAGCTTTTGATTTAATCGAAATGCATATTCATCCAAATAATATGATAAATGTTTGGGTGAGATATTTCCTTGATGAGTACCGTTTATCCAACGCTTTACAAGAGAATCAGAACCAACGGAAGAATATTATTTTGAATGGTTGGAGGGATTGCCGGAAAATTGCATCACATCTATAATATTGAATTAACTGAAAAAGCAGAAGCATTTGTTTTAGAAAAGGATAAAAAAGGAATTGAAAGTGTAATTATGGCAACAAAAAGCACAAAAGCACTGGTTAAAACATTTGACCATTATGTGGTAAGTGAAATAAAACAAATACATGAAATTCCAGAAAACAATACTGCAACTGTAACAGCTGTCTTGGAAAAAATAGAACCAACACCGTTTTTTTCTATAAATAATGAATCCAAATTTAAAGAGGTAAAACTTACATTTTTATTCACTTCCAACGGTTGGGGATATTGCAAATAATTCATAAACATAATTCCGGGACCAGGAGCGAATTTGAATGCAGATAAAAAGCGGTTCTGGCGTTCATTAGGATTCATCGATAAAAATTTGAGTGCAAAAAGTGCTTCTGCAGAACTTTTGGCCAAGCAAATTTGAATGCAAATCTAATTTAAGGGTATGACAAAAATTTTAATCAAATGAATTCCTCGATGTTCTACCTCGGGGTAAAGGCGGAAAAGTTTGAAAAACGTCAGGTTTTTCATAAAAAAATTATTCCGCTTTAATACCTCGATGGCTCTGCCTCGGGGTAGTTTATTTTTCTTCCTTATATTGATAACTAGTTCTTCAATATTTACAGGAAAAGTAATTTACATTTCAGACGGTGATACAATTACGGTTTTAACCAAGCAAAAAAAGCAAATAAAAATCCGCTTAGAAGGGATTGATTGCCCGGAAAAAAATCAAGCATTTGGAACAAAAGCAAAACAGGCAATTTCTGAATTGTGTAAAAAAAAATAACAATTAGAAAATCAAGTACAGACCGTTACGGTCGTACAATTGGGTTCGTTTATGTTGATGAAATCGACGTAAATAAGGAACTTATAAAACTCGGGCTGGCTTGGCATTACAAATATTTCAACAAAGATAAAGAACTGGCGCAACTTGAAGAAAAAGCCAGAAATCAACAAATTGGAATTTGGTCAGAACCAAACCCAATTCTACCATAGGAATTTCGAAAGAAATAGAACAAAGCTCGATAGTCTCAAAATAACCACGTACAAGAGCGATACAACGGCACGTTGTAAACCACTTTTGGGTCAGAATGACCCATCCCGTCATACACTTTGATTGAAACAGAGACGTTATTACGGCTGCGCTGTTATGTTAAATTGAAATTCGGACAGGATTGCAGCATAGGATTGAGGTACGAAATCCGTCCATAAATACTTTTTCTTTTTTTATGAGCGAAGCGAATTTTAACTGTGAGTGAATACGAACACCATATATTGAGCGAAGCGATTTAAACAATTTATGAGCAAAGCGAATACCATACTATAATATACTATAAGGTTATATAAAGAAGTTGGACACTTATAGGCGGCTTGCCGTGTTAATGTACTGATAATCAAGGTTGGATTTTTGGCGAACCATGGACACTTATAGGCGGCTTAGTGGGTAGTATGGACACTTATAGGCGGCTTGCCGTTGTAGTATGGACACTTATAGGCGGCTTGCCGTTGTAGTATGGACACTTATAGGCGGCTTGCCGTTGTAGTATGGACACTTATAGGCGGCTTGCCATTGTAGTATGGACACTTATAGGCGGCTTGCCATTGTAGTATGGACACTTATAGGCGGCTTAAGCATCAAACCATGGACACTTATAGGCGGCTTAATGGCTACTATGGACACTTATCTGCACCTTCAAAATTGTAATGCAGCGGATAATGTTTTAGCAACTTTCAAAGAGTTAAAAAAGTTACCTTTCGTTTTCCAATGCCAATCAGGAAGTTTTTTATAAGTTTTAATAACCGCCAAATCGAAATAAATACTTAATTCATTATGATTTTTGTCCTGCATCCATTTTAATAATAATTCCGGTTCAATTGACTGACCTAAGTCATTAACAAAAACTTCTCTTCTATATGCCTGTGTTAATTCATATCTCAGATTTTGCATAAAAATAGTAGCTCTTTCCTCTCTAATTGAGCTACCGTTTTTTATCTCAGATATTTGCTCGTGGCTGTATTCAATTTCTGGCGTATAAGCATATTTAGAAGAGCCGTCTTTGTGCCAATTCAAATAAACATCCAATTCAGTTTTTTCATTAATCTTTTGAAAAGCCTGACTCAATTTTTTCTTTCTGTCAGGAGGATTCTCAATGTTTATATATGCCAAATCACAAAGGAGTTTAAAACTTGAAAATCCTCTATGAGTATCTTGGAGTGCAAAAGTAGTAATTAAATTTTTCAGATAGAGGTATAATTCATCAAGCCCCGGTTTTCTCAGCATCTTTAAAGAATTCTTATTAGATTTGAGATAATAATTACTTATATTATTAATAAAACTATCAGCAAGCTTGTAAGTATAAATTACTTTGGTTTGACCGCTTTGAGTGGTTTTAAAAACAATAGATAATTCTGTCAAGAATTGGACTTCATCGAGGGAAATTTTAGTTAGGTTCTCACCGTTCAGCTGAAAAGTTGTACCTTTTGAAGTGTACCTTACACGGTTATATCTAAGTATATATAATGCATTTTCGAGAACAGAATCAAAAATTCTATACTCTTTATGGTCGGGGTAATTTTCTTGTGATTTATATATCTTTTCTATTTCCTTTTTGCTCATATCTTTAAGGCAAGCCGGATTTGGATGTTTCGAGCGCAAATAATTAGGGGAATAACCCATTAATTTAGCAAATTCAGAAGGGTCTAATTTCCCATAACCAAATAAATCGTGTTGCAAGTTAAATGCAAAAAATGAAATCAAGGCTTTTATAATTTGTTTATCTTCATCAAAAGCTCTAAAATCACGAATATTATGAGCCACATTTTTATCGAGCCTAAACAAATTTTCAGTTTCAGTGGAGGGTAGATATTTATCAGAATTGGGTAACATAGTTATTTCTTTTTAGTTGTGTGTTTTTGGTTTTCCTCCTCCTTTTTTTGGTCATTCAAGATGGAATAAAATTTTGCTTTTGAAATACTGCACATTCTGCAAATTTCGTTAACACTAAATTCATTGGCATCATATAGTTTTTTAGCCCGGATATAATTTTTCATCGTTTCCGGTTTAACCCCTTTGGGTCGCCCTAATTGTACGTTCCTACGTCTTGCACTGTTAAGACCTTCCTTAACCCTTTCCCTTATCAAATCACGTTCTAATTCAGCTACACAGCTAAATATATTAGTAATAAATTTAGAATGTGGGTTATCGTTGGAAGTATTGATAAATGGTTCTGTAATACTTACAAATGAAACTTTCTTTTCATTTAGCAAAATTACAAGTTTGACAAAGTGGGGAAGTGACCGGGCGATGCGGTCAAGCTTCCAGACAAAAATAGTATCATCTCGTCGAACACTGTCTAATAATTTATCAAGTCCAGGACGTTTCGATTTAGCCCCAGAAGAAATATCTGTAAAAAGGTTTTCTTCATCGATACCAGATTTTAGCAAAGCATTGATTTGCAAATCGGGATTCTGTTTTTTTGTTGATATTCTTATGTAACCAAAATTCATTACTGCGGTCTATTTTAACGTATAATTACAATACTAATTAAATAAACCAATTAAAAGAACTATTCCGAAGGTTATTTATACAGTTTTTTAAAACAATTGTTTTAATTAACCAAGTATATGCAATTAATTGCATATATGCAGTATATTATATATATTTCAGCTATAAATAAACAAGTATGAATACAATTGTAATATTAGAAGAAAAAGAACATCCAGATGAAACAATGAAAGCTGGAAGAAATACAACCCTAAAAGAATGAACCACACAATAGAAGCCGAAAAGGAATAATTTTTATTGTTTGTAACTCTCTAAGGTGGTACAGCGGCGCATGCTGTAAACATACGCCCGTCACGGCAAAAAATTTAAAAGCTGCCCTCGTACGCCCAAGCTCTGTAGCTGATTCAAAAAAGGACAGGACAGGGGTAGGATTAAGGCACGAAATCCGTGCTTAAACATATATTTTGGGGACAAACCTAAAACTTTTATCCCTGTTTTGTTAGTCTTTTTTCTTTAGTTGCCCCAAAATCTTTTTTGAATAAGCTTCACCCCGGGAAACAAGGTATTCAAAACAAATTGTATTGCCCTCTACCCAAAGGATAAAAAAGGCGCGAAGATTCCCAATTCTTAACCTGTATGCCTGTTTGTACCCAATAAGTTTTTTACAGTTTGTCAAATCTTCTACGGCAAGAGCTTCTTTGACTTCCCTAACAGCGTTTGCAACGGATTTTTGCATTTTCCCTGACTGCTTCCGGTATTCTTTCCGAAAGCTTTTTGAATATCTGACTTTTACAGCCTCATTTCTTTTTCAAAAGCTGCCTGTTTTTTTTCGTCCAAATAGTCATTTTCCCCTATCGGTTGGGTTTGTTTCAGGTAAGCGTACAAACTTGAATCTTTTAAATCTTCTGCAATTTCCCTCAATGAATTTTCTATCAGTGATTTTAAGTTTGTACCTTTGGCTGCTGCATTAATGGACAAGATGCGGAATGTGTCTGGGTCAAGGTCAATGACTTTCCTTTTCTTTTCTTCTGTTGTGTTCATTTCGATATTTGTTTTTGCAAAGCTAATAAATATATACGGTATATACTCAGGTTGTTTTCAATTTCAATGGATTTACTAGTATGCTATTTAGCTAAGAAAACCCGAAAAGCTATGTGTATTCATTAATTCGGCGAGTATTTTTCTCGGCATAGTAAATAGCTCAACGTTACGGTGTGGCACATACCTTCCCTTTCAACGGCCATGGAACTGTTGTCAGTTCGGAATTCTCCACTTTCCATAAATTTAAAATTGAACGTATCATTTTTGAAATTTGAGCTTGTACAGGTAATACCGATTTGAATTTGAAACTGCTCAATAAATTCACTGCGTTCTTTATTGATTTTCAAATATCTATCGGCATTATACCACATAGTTTAGTGGGCAAATTAACGTACAATACGGTATAACTTGGCCTTTCGCCACATTTCCACTGAGTGTTGAGAACACTATATCGAAAATCAGGCGTGGTGCTTTTTTATCAATTGGGTCTAATAAGTTACGTACAGCTTTCAAAAATATTTTTCCTTTCATGTATAATTAGCTTTGAGCTTGTTTTGCGCTAATTTATATTGATGGGATTAAAACTAAAAGGACAGAAAGAAAGTATAGAAAGAAAGTACAGAGTAGAAAGTAATTAGTAAAGAAAGAGATGAAAAACAGGAGTGAAACGACAAAAAAAGGGAGCGAAGCTCCCCATCTTTTAAGCTGCAAAGTTGATTTGTTCTTCAGTTTCAGCGATTTTTTCATCGAGAACTTTCTGAACAGTTTCCAGAACGGTTGTAAAAACTATGTTCTGACTGGTTTTAAACTCTCGTCCGGCTGAATCGCGGATAGTAATTGTTGAACTTAACCCGTCGTTACCCAATTTAAACTCGTTCAGGTTTTGTTTGGCTTCGTTAAGTTTTCGCCACTTTTCGATTACGATGTTTAGTTCCTGAACTTTCTGGATCCGTTTCTCCAGGCTAAGGATTGCATTTTCAACTTTGGTTTCGTTTTTCACTACTTCCATTTTAGGCTCGTTACTTTGGCCATTTGATTTTTTTGCAGTTGCTGCATTTGTCATACTGTTTTGCCGCTGCCTTGCGGACTTGTTTTGGTATCTGGCACACCGTTAAAAATTATGGCACTATACCATTGAGCCGGGCGAATTAGGGCAAGGGCGCCCTTCGACTTCGCTCAGTATGACCACCGAAAATAGGAAGGGAGCTTGTATACCCTTGACCGTTTCGGCTGGCGATTAATAACTTTGTGGCGGAATTTGGAGTGGTGTGTTATTTCTATGAATGTAGTAGTGTGGGAGTGACACCGCCGTATACGAGACCCGTACATACGGTGATGGGAGAGGTGCACTGGCGGCTATTTGGTCGTCAGCCACCTACTCGATTAACGGCTGCCTTTCCTTATTTGTTCTTTTGATATTCTCTGCTATCCAATAAGAAATCTACAAGAGTCATTGCCGAATTTACAGCTAATCTCGCATGGTGTTTCATTGTTTTAAATTTGTTAGCATGTCTATCGCCAGAATTATTACTTAATCCTGCCAATCCACTTGATATAGATTCAAGTCCAGACAGTATTTGAATCACAGTCGGTGGTAAAATTTCAGGATTTATAGTCAAATTTAAAATCTTTTTTACTTGCTTATAATGATTTTCTAATTTTCCATCATTCTTTATTTCTTTCCCTTCATAATCTTCAATTATTTCAATCATTACAGCCTCAGCAAGACTTCGAGCATTCGTTATTGCACCATTAAAATCATTTTGTTCGATTTTGTTATTACATTTTTCTATTTGCTCTTTAATGAAATCATGGTTTAATTCTTTGACAGCTTCAGGTTCAACAAGAATCCCTTTTGAATCATGAATCTTATAAAACTCTCCAACTTTGCTTAACTCGTAACCATCAAACTTTAGGTAGTCATTTATTTGTTTGATAGTTTCTTCAGATTCAATTTTGCTTTCCATTAAATCACGAGGGTCAACTAAATCTTCAACTATCTTTTTTAAAATCAAAGAATCATTAAACTCTCTCACCTTATCTTCAGTGTATTTCCACCTACTTGGAAATCCTTCGCCATATTGGTCATCTGCTCCAAAATTGACAAAAAAGTCTACGAGTTTCGGTCCTGATTTATATGGTAACAATCCATTGTCGCCGCAAAGTGTTTTGCCCAAGAATTTTATGGTTCTTTCTGTAATTCTCATTCAATATGTAATTTATTTTATCCTATGCAACAAGGCTCCTTTAAATGCAGCACAACCGTTGTTAAAACGACACCTTTGTTACTGTTATTTTTCCTAATATAGGGTATAAAAGGTTTCGTTATTCCGGTATATGATGGTAAAACGTTACCTAAGTGGTTTTATATCTAATTTCATCAATTGGCTACTAAGTTAACAACTTAAATGTTCTGAAATCTGGCATTTGCACGAAACAATAAAAAGTTTAAACGAAGAAAGGCAGCTCAATAGCTGCCTTTTAATGTTAACCCCCAAACACACATTAGCCGAATGGCTAATCTTATCATAAAGATAATAAAAGTGAATAGAATTACGGGGTATTCTATATTAAAATTCAAACAATAATTGTCTTTGTGAAATCTCAAATATTTCAGGGGTTGGTGCATTTATAGCACTAATTGGAAGTTTAGTTTGATTGTTCCGTTTGTTTTCAGGAAGCTTCAAATGAATATAACTTTCACGCTTGGTAATTTCGCGGATACGTGGGATCCCTTTAATGGTAGGTTCAATTCTCCATCCACCAAAGTATTGGTTGGTGAGGCTGTTCATCCATGCCACTTCTCCGTACATGGTGTTTAGGCATAGATTTATTACAGCCATTTTCGCACAGTTTGCATCCACGTCGGCACCATAGAACCGGGCAAAGCGGTTTACTTTTGCCATTGCCATCAGCATTCGTCCACTACCACACGCAGGATCTGCAATACGGTCAGTTGGATTAATGGGGTTATTCATTCGTGCCATCATATCGCAAATGGGTTGTGGTGTAAAAAACTGGCCATTCTTTCCGTAGCTCAGGTTCTCCTCAAAGTATTTGCCCAGAACATCAATCATACCATCACCATACGGACCAGTCATTTCGATAACCAAAGCTCCAAGTGCATCGCTAAGCTTGTATGCGTCTGGCTTTTCATATTTACGAATAACCCGCAGGTATTCTTCCTCCTTTGCCCCGTGCGAGAAAGCGCAGATTAACAGGGTGAGGAAATCGGAGAAAATGGCTTGC
>Ga0307989_1001390_pt1 | contig 13075 bp, 9 predicted proteins | sample EllFjometagen185_FD_203164 | JGI IMG/M metagenome (GOLD analysis project Ga0307989, IMG submission 203164) | Marine microbial communities from Ellis Fjord, Antarctic Ocean - #185 | ecosystem: Environmental > Aquatic > Marine > Unclassified | place: Southern Ocean | collected 2014-10-08 | reverse complement strand
TTTTACATATAATTACCACAAAAGGCAAAGGTTTAGAAAAAGCTGAACAAGACCAAGTAACGTATCATGCACCAGGTAAATTTGATAAAATTACTGGTGAAAGAGTTGCAAATACTATTGAAAATCAGCCTCCAAAATTTCAAGATGTTTTTGGTAAAACTATTGTTGAATTAGCTAAAAATAATGATAAAATAGTTGGAATTACACCTGCCATGCCAACAGGAAGTTCGTTAAAATTAATGTTAGAGGAATTACCCGAAAGAGCTTTTGATGTTGGAATTGCTGAACAACATGCGGTAACGTTGGCTGCAGGAATGGCAACTCAAGGTTTAATTCCTTTTTGTGCAATTTATTCTACTTTTTTACAACGTGCTTACGATCAAATTATTCACGATGTTGCGTTGCAAAATTTACCTGTAATTTTTTGTATTGATAGAGCTGGAATTGTAGGTGAAGATGGCGCTACACATCACGGAGTTTTTGATATTCCCTATTTACGTTGCATTCCTAATTTAGTGATTTTTGCACCTTTAAATGAAGTTGAACTGCGTAATATCATGTACACTGTTCAATTAGGAATAGATTTTCCATTGGCAATTCGATACCCTAGAGGACGAGGAACACTAATTGATTGGAAGCAGCCTTTTACAACCATAAAAATTGGTAAAGGAGAAATCATTTCAGAAGGGAGTGAAATAGCAATTTTAAGTATTGGAACTATTGGGAATACCATTATTGAACTTCAAAAAGAACTTCCTTCAAACAAATTTGCACACTACAATATGCGATTTGTAAAACCTTTAGATGAAGAATTATTACATACCATCTTTGAAAAATTTAATACTGTTATTACAATTGAAGATGGAGCAATTATTGGTGGTTTTGGAAGTGCTGTTTTAACTTTTTCTTCAGAAAACAATTACCAAAATAAAAATATTAAGCATTTGGGAATTCCAGATAATTTTATTGAACATGGTAAAGTTGAAGAACTATTAAACAGTGTGAATTTATCTAAAGAAAAAATAAAAGATTTTTTAGCAACTCTTTAACATCAACTAAATTTCTGTATAAGAAGGTTTTATATTCAAAAAAGAGACAACGTCTGTTGCCTCTTTTTTGAATATAAAATTGTCTATTTATTTTAGTCCGTAGTAAAGCTCCAAACTTGCCCAATGGTTTGACCTCCTTGTCCATCGTTAACAACTACTTTCCAATAATAGGTTGTTGTTGCGTTAATAGAAACATTTAAGATGCTATATAATTCTGGATCTGTTCCGTCTTGTACTATTGTAAAATCAATTAAATCACCATCAATCTCAGGGAGTATGAGTATATCTGTTACATTATCCTCATTTGTTCCAAAATATACATCAAAAGTTATATCTGCTGTATCGCCATCAACTGCGGTCCATTGTAATGTTGTAGTTGCTACACTACTATCCATCGTTATAGTTGAATTTAACTCTGGACTTTCTAGTTTAGGTACATCTGGTAACTGATTTGTATCCCCTATTCCATAGGTATAAAACTTATATACTGAAGAATAACTGCTCGATGCATTTTCACTATCCGTTGCCATTACTCTCCAATAATAATACTCACCAACATCATCATCATCCCCTAATTTTACTTCTTGCGTTAAACTTGCTACATCGAATAATGTTCGTTTATCTACTGTAAATGTACTATTTTGCGCAACTTCTATTTGATAGGTGATTTCATCACCATCTGAATCCATTGAAGCATCCCATTGAAATATAACAGTGTTATCTAAACAATATAAATTATTTGTAGGGTCTACCAATGTAGGTGTTGTTGGTGCGCTGTTAACCGGTGTTGGCGTTGGTGGCGTGTCTTCACCTCCACCTCCACAAGACCAAACTAATGTGCTTAATGCTAATATAAATATTATTTTTTTCATCTTTTTATTGTTTTATAATTTTCAATATTATTGGGCTATTTAATTGTACTCTTGCAATATACATTCCTGCTGGTTGATTTCCTATATTTAATCGAACTTTACCATATAATATTGGATAAGTTTCCTTTGATACTAATTGTGATTGTATATTATACAATTCTATAATTACTTCTTTTTGTGATACTGGTAAAGAAATTTCAAAAATACCATTACTTGGGTTTGGATACGCTATGATTCCCTCTAACAACTCTACTGTTTTTGAGTAAACTCCCTCACAAGATACTGCTGTTTTTACTTCTATTAAATCTCCATGTTTTACATCAACATTAAATAGTGATGAAGCTGTTGTAAATGTTTCTTCTCCATTCACATAAATAGTAAAAGGTGCTGTACCCTCTGCTATTTCAATAGAAGATTTCCCTGATACGATACTTGATTTCCCTTCTACAGTCGTTCCTTCTTTAATTGCTACAACAAAACATTGCTCATAGGTTTCTCCTGTAACCGAAATGCAGAAACTATACACGTCTACAGGTAAAGGAAGTGACGCTAAATTAGTGGTGTTAGAAAAAGTATAAGGTTCACCATCAATGGTTGTTGTATACGTATAAGGTGCTGTAGCAGAAATAGTGATTTCACCATTGCCTTTATCTGGGCACGTTTCACTAATAACTTCAATTGAAAAATTATCAGACGGTAAAGTGAAACAACCTGTAGCATCTACTAAAGTCCCTGTTGGAGTGCCATCACATAAATCAATTAAATTATCAACCCCATCATCGTCATCATCACCATTTGGTGTTTCATCACAAAGATCTCCAACACCATCTTCATCTGCATCTTCTTGACCAGGATTTACATTTGTTGAACAGTTATCACAGCCATCTGGAATACCATCACCATCAGTATCTATTGAATCATCTGATCCTTCGCAAATATCACAACTATCTGGAACACCATCACCATCAGTATCTATTGAATCATCAAAACCTTCACAAACATCACAAAGATCTCCAACACCATCTTCATCTGCATCTTCTTGACCAGGATTTACATTTGTTGAACAGTTATCACATCCGTCAGGAATACTATCTCCATCGGTGTCTACTGTATCATCAGAACCTTCACAAATATCACAATCATCTGGAACACCATCACCATCGGTATCAATTGAATCATCAAAACCTTCACAAACATCACAAAGATCTCCAACACCATCTTCATCTGCATCTAATTGATCTGGGTTTGCTGTATCTGGGCAATTATCAACATTATCAAGAAAGCCATCTCCATCTGTATCTGTGTTCTCATCTTCTATTGAAAATACACCTGTAAACATTCCTCTTCCATAAGTTGAAGCTAAAACTGTATTGTCAGCTATTCTTAAGTCGAAACTTGTTACTTGAACATCTTTCATCCCATTTTGGGATTGAACCCAAGTTGGACTTGCATCATTAAAATTAGATGTTCCCCAAACCCCTAAATCAGTTCCTAATATTACTTGATTAAAATTAAGTGGATTCATTAAAATTGCCTTAACTGGTAAATCTTCTAAATTTCCTTCTTTATTTTTCCAAGTAGCACCTCCATCTTCTGAAAAGAAAACATTTGTAACACCATAGTTATGAAAAGTAACCATAATATCATTTTCGGTAGCGCCTAATTCAATACAAGATATACTTCCGTAAAACAAATCTCCAGTAATATCGGTCCAAGTAGGCCCACCTACATTAGCATTGGTTAATCTAAATAAACTTCCGCTTTCTGTACCAACAAATAAGGTAGTTGATGTAAACGTAGATGTTTTAAACGCTGTTGGTGTAGAAGTTAATAAACTATTTGTAAGTGTTGAATTATCAGCACTAGTTAAATTCAAAGTGTACCTAATAATTTTGTCTTCACCAGAAGCGTATAAGATATTATTTTCACTATCTAAAGCTGCTGGATTGATAAAATCTCCATCATCATTATTCGCCGCTATTTCATAAATATAAACACCTGTGTCATAGTTTAAATAATCATAATTATTGTAAACATATGAAGTAATTATATACTCATTATCCTTATCTATAAATGTATATGCTCCATCACCTCCACTAACATCAATTGAAGAATTAATTCCTGAACTCGCATTATTTATGAACTGTGTACCGTTATCTTGAGCTCCTGCTAGTAACTTTTCAGAAGAAATTTCAGATCCTATTGCTCCTTTATAAAATTGAAGCGTGTTGTAATTCTTATTTCTTGCGGAAATAGCTGATGTTGTAGTTGTTGCATCAGATAAACTACTCCCAAAATAAACACCTCCATCATTACCAAAAACTGCCTGATTGGCATCTCCTGGATTAAAAACTAATGCATGCTGATCTGCATGAACTACTGGAGTACTTAAGCCTCCAAAATTGTACCATCTTGAAATTTGGTCCCAGCTTGTACCTCCATCAGCAGATCTAAATAAGTCAATTCCACCAACATATAAAATATCATCACTCGTTGGATCAACTTCAATCATTAAGTTATAAAAGGCTTGCCCTCTTGTAAAATCTTCTGCTGGAATACCCGTATCGGCATCATCAGGAAGTGGAACTTCATTAACACTACTAAATGCATCTGTTGTTTTTGCAATATATACAGGAGTTATATCACTACTTAACTCAGCTAAAACATAAATGACACCCGCATTTAATTTTGAGACAGCTATTTGAGTTCTGTCTCCGTCGGTTATCACATGATTAACTGTAAATGTAGATCCATCTGTTGAGGAAAGTATAGCTCCTCCTCCTTCACCATAAATTATATTTTTAGTAGTTGATACCCAAATAGTATTATCTGAGTCAATTTCTATATCATTTGGGACATAAGTACTACCTCCTGAAGTGAGTGGTAAATTAATAACTCCAGACCAACTTGCTCCTTCATTTGTAGATTTATAAAGTCCATACTGTTCAACACCTAACAACGATGAAGGTGTTGAATTTGAATAATAAGATTCACCAACCGCAACATAAACTTCACTAACACCATTATTATTTCTGACTTTCACATCATTAATGTGCTGAATACCTGGAGTTACAAAAGAACCAGAAAAAGGCGAGTCCATCATTTCAATAGAAATATTAACACCTGTTACTAATTGTTGCTTTATTAAATCTCCATCAGCTTTTGAAAGCATTATTGAAGGTATTGTAATTGTTCCATCTTCATCACCTCCTAAAGTAATAGGCGGACCTACAACATTATTTATTACTAAAACTGCTGTTGCCCCAGCATCTTGAGCATTTTTCACTTTCGATACAAATGTGCAATTTCCTCTATCTACAACTGCAATATTTCCAGTAATATCTGAACTATTTGTAAGACTATTACACGCTTCTGTAGGCAATGCAGTACTATCATCTGTTAAAACTAAGTTTCCAGTTATTGTTGTAACATTTGGACCAAAAGCTGCTGATGTTACTTGATATTCACCAGCTATTACACTTGGTGAATTTACTGTTAACTTTATTTTTGTTTGAAAAGTGGTTTCGCCTGTTATTCCTCCAAATATTTTTGACCAATTAATACCACCATCTGTAGATTGCCATAATCCATTCCCATTTGCATCACCTCCAACATAAGACTCTCCAGTTCCAGCATAAAAAATATTTTTACTATTTGGATCATAGGTAATAACACTGATAGCTAAATTTTGAGGTATGTCAACTAAAGACCATGCGGAATTTTCATCAGTAATATCATCATTAACCCATATACCTCCACTAACACCTCCAGCAAATACACGTTTGTTTGTAATATCATTTGGATCAAACATAATAGCTCTTGTTCTTCCTCCAACATTATTCGGTCCTCTTTCTTCCCAACTATTATCCATAGCAGAACCTGGATTTTTATTTGCAACACCTTTTAACTTTAAAGACTCTTGTAAAGCAAATAACCTTTCTGGTTGTGGCTTTCCAGTTGCAGGATCTATTGTAAGTTCCCATTGCCTCTCTAAGTATTTATTAGGTGGAATTCCTAACGATTTTCTTTCTTTTTTTGAAAGTTTTAAACTTTCTTTAAATGGACTATTTGCTAAAAAAAATTCATGTTGTTTTCTTAATTCAGCTATTTCAACACTTGTTAATTCGTCATTACTATTTGTACTTAAATAAGTAATAGTAAATACTGAAATTAGCATTAAAATTAATAGTAGTTTTTTTTTCATTACCAATTGTAAATTTAAATATTATTGTTGAGCTTTTATTTTTTTATATAATTGTAAGGCAAATCCATCTGTTAAGCTTGCGACAAATCCACAAATGCCTAGAGTTCTAGTATACATAGATTCCTTATTTTCAGTCAAATTCTCTGGAAGCAAATGTAAAATTAATTTATCATAATTTGTTAAACAATTATTAAAATTATTATGAACTGCTGTTAAAAAAATATTTAAAAGTTCAGCTATTATGGTGTAGCCCGCAAGTTCTTTTTCAACAACTTCTCTACTTTTATAAATTTTTTCGATACTTAATTTTATTATATCATTTATTTGCGCTTCATATTTGCATTTTTCTAATAATGAATGTGGATATTCACCTTTTAAAATTGCCGTTTCATTCGCTAAAAAAACTGCTACAGCTTCATTTATAAGTGTTCCAATAGCTAAAGCACGTAGGTAACTTAAACGATCTTTCTTGTATTTTAGTTGATGATATTTTTTAGAATTAATTGTGTCTTTTACTAACTTTATTAAATATTCTAACGCAAACTCTTCTTCTATTAAACCTAAATTTATACCATCCTCAAAATCTATAATAGTATAGCAAATATCATCGGCTGCTTCAACTAAATAAGCTAGCGGATGTCTTTTATAAGCAATATTACCATTTTTTCCCGTTGAAATTAAACCTAGCTCTTGTGCTAATTCTTTAAAAGATGGCACTTCCGACTGAAATATTCCAAATTTTTTATCGGCAATTTCATTCGTTGGTTTTTTTGGTAACGATTCTTTTGGGTATTTTATAAAAGCTCCTAATGTTGCATAAGATAAACGCAAACCTCCTTCAATACCTTCTTTACTTTCTGTTAAAATTTTAAATCCGTTGGCATTTCCTTCAAAATCAATTAAATCTTGCCATTGTTTTGGGGTAAGATGCTCTTTGTATTTTTGTCCTTTACCACTTTTAAAGTATTCTCCAATCGCTTTTTCACCATTATGTCCAAAAGGTGGATTTCCAATATCATGTGCTAAAGCAGCAGTAGCTACAATTGCACCAAAATCATTCATTTTAAAACCTTCTTCAACTAAATTCGGGTATTTATTCAGCACTTGTTCACCAACAATTCTACCTAGCGAACGAGCAACCACACTCACTTCTAAACTATGCGTTAAGCGTGTATGAACAAAATCTGTTTTTGAAAGCGGAACAACTTGAGTTTTATCTTGTAAACTTCTAAAAGAATCCGAAAAAATAATACGGTCATAATCAACCTCAAAACCTAACCTTGTTTCATCTTGATGTATACGCAGTCTCTTTTCTGTATCTCCAGCTCTTTTTAACGATAATAATTGACTCCAATTCATACTCATTTTTAAAAATTTTGTGCAATATACTTAATTCTTAAACCCGTTGTGCATTAATAATTGAATAATAAAAGTTGTTCATTGACCTATTAAAGGCGTATATTTATTTGAAGATCAGATGTAATAGACAAAATGGTTGATTTTGGTTAGTGTTTTTGGCAAAATTTGAGCATTCGGTGTACCGTGACATTGCATACATATTTTATTGGTTACAATTGGATAATAACCAACCATTTTATTGTCTATTTCTTGTACTAAAGGTGTAATTTTCTCTCCATTTTCAATGGTTTTTTTAGCTTTATGGATATAATTTAATTCAGTTTCATTTGGTTTGTTATTAGCATTTCTTGGAAAGTCTGAAACTCTTCTAATTTTTGTATTTAAAGCAACACCAGCGCTATCAACAATATTAAAAGCTCTTGTATTACAAAAAGCAACAGCTTCTTGAGTCCCTTTGTTTTTAATTGCAACAATTAAATTTTTACCTAAAACGGCTTTTGTGTTCATTGCATATTTTAAACCAAGTTCTTCATACGATAAATCTTCATTTTTTAAGTTTTCAAGATGTATAAATTTTTCGTTATGGAAGTGATTTGTAAACCAATCCGGTTCTTCTAATTTTGAATTATAAATGTATTTAGCAATTTGTGAATTTTCTTTATTAGGGTTTTCAATAAATGTTATTAAACTTTTGGTAAATTCTTCTTCAGTAATATCATTATTTTCAGTAATATAATATTTTTTAATTGCTGCCATTGGTGGCGCAATCCTATCTTCAATAGTTGTTTTTGGACTATGACAAGCAAAACAATTTGATTCTAATAGTTGAAATCCTTTACTAAAGTTTAGTTGTTGTTCTGTAGTATTTGAAGTTTCTATTTTCGAAATTTCTTTTGAAGGAGTGTTTTTACAGCTAAAAAGAGCAATAAACAGACTTAAAATCAGCAAATTTATTGTTAATGTTTGAATTGATTTTATTGTTTAATTAGTAGTTTTATTTTATCGAAAAAGGAATTTTAAGGTTAAAACTAATGTTTCTACCAATGTTATAAAATTCAAGGTCTTTTAAGGTTGATAAATGATCTATATATGTTTTATTGAATATATTATTTGCCTGAACAGAAAACGAAATGGTTTGTTTTTTAGCTTTTATAGAAGCTCCAAAACCAACATTTACTAAGAAATAACCATTAGTAGTTGTTTCAAACATAGCAGGTTTTGTTTGTTTGCTAGAGGCTGTTCCACCAATTTTAAAAAATGGTGCATTTAAAAATGAAATATTATCTTTTTGAAATTTTGCGTGAAAACGGAATTTATTTTGAGGAATAAACGGTAAATAATTACCATCGCTTTGTTCTCCGTGTAAATACGTATAGCTTGTTTTTAAAACCAACCATTCAAAAGGCAATACGTCAACTGCAATTTCACCACCTAAAATTTTTGCATTGGTTTGAGAATATTTGTAAATAATATCGTTATTTGTGGTAGTTTCATTAGAAGGCGCAATAAAAATATAATCACTTATGTTATTATAAAACCCAGAAATATCAATCAATAGTTTTTTTGAATGATAATGAGAACTTACATCTATTTCGTAACTTCTTTGCGATTTTAAATCTGGGTTTCCTTTTTCGTAACGACCACCATGAATACCGTTTTGAGTTAATTCAGCAATATTTGGCGTTCTAAATGCTGAAGCAATATTTGTTCTAAATAATATTTTTTTAGATAAGTTATATGTTGCGCCAAATGAAGTGCTCACATCTCCAAAATTGGTATCAACAGCATCTCTGTTCGTCTCAGATTGTGTACTGATTGATCTATAATCGTATCGAATACCTGTTTGTGCTTTTAATTTTTTAAAAAAACTGAATTGAGCAAAACCAAATATAGCAACATCATTTACGTCAGCATCGGGTAATAAATGGTTTGGAGCGTCATTGTTTTTTATGTTATTTGAAGCGCCTTGTAACCCTAAAATATAAGTTGTTTTTTCAATTGAAGGAAAATTAACCTTTACTTCGTACGAAAAAGTATTCGAATCTATATTTACCATTTCGTAAAATGGCATAGTATCATCAGTTTGTAATTTTCTATTATTTAATTGATAGGAAGCGTTTACATTTAGACTGTATTTATTGATGAAAATGGTGTTTTTTGTAGATAATACCTGATTTGTTAAATCTTGATACCAATAGGTGTTTTTTCTTCCATTTTCGGTAATAAAAGGGAAAGCATCATTAATACTCATTCCAAATTTAGGCGCATTATAATCGTAATTTAAATGAAATACACCATACGATTTATTAATTCCAAAATTAGATTTAAAACTGTATTCATTAAAACGAGTATTTGGAACGTAATTGTCATTTCCATCTTTATAATCTGCATGACTTTTAACGCCACCTCTAATTCCCCAAAAATAAGAATCTGTACTTCCTTTTATCCCAAAATTACTTACAATACCTTGTGTATTTGTATGATATTGTGAATTAAAATCACCAATAATACTTCCAACAGGAGCAGGTTTTTCTTTTAATACATTAATAACACCACCAACGGCATCTGATCCATACAACAGTGATGCAGGTCCTTTTATAATTTCAATTCTATCAATTCCAAATTCATCAATAATAAATGGGTGATTTTCTGAAAATTGAAAGTTTTCCATTTTTACTCCATTGTTAAGGAGTAAAATATTAGTCATTGATAAACCTCTAATTACTGGTTTTACTACGCCATTTCCTTTTGAAATCATATCAACTCCAGGAATATTTACAATAGCTTCTGTAAAACTTTGAGCACCTGTTGCTGACAGTTCACTTCCTTTAATTAGCTCAATTTTTATAGCATTTTCATGTTGTGTGGAATAAGTTCCACCAGAAATTACAACTTCTTCAACTTGAAAAACATTTGACTCCATTTCAATTTCAAGTTGTATTACTTTATCTTTAGTAATAAAAATAGATTTAATAATTGTTGTAAAGCCTAAGAATGAAAATTGAATTTTTATTTCGCCTAAAGGTAATTTATTAAGCTCAAAAAAACCTTCTTCATTGGTTTGAGTTCCTTTATTGTATTCAGGTAAATAAACAGATACATAGGGTAATGCTTCAAAAGAAGTAGCATCTTTTACAGTTCCTTTTATAGTGTTTTGAGCAAAAATTTGTTGGCTAATAAATAATATAAATAACCAAAAATAATTTAGTTTCATAGTAGTACATTTTGTTAATAGCTGTTTAGAACTATTAATTAGTTTTAAATAATGTTTTTTGATTGTGTAGTTGAACGAAAATAAGTACTAACTACTAAAAGGAGGAGCTCTAAGATTAAATGATAATTGAGTAGAAGATTTTACAATATCATTATTAAAAAGAGGTGTAACATCTGAAACTAATAAATGATGTGTAGTTTCATAATAATTTTGAGTAGCTATTATTTGAGTAAATTCAAATTTACAAATTGGGCAATCGCTGTGTGATTCATTAATTTTAACAGTGTTTGAATTTAAAACAAACTCATGTTGATGTTCAGCATAGAAAAGATGCGCAGCTTTAATAAGTGTTGGCGAAAAAAACACCAAAACTAAAAAAACAGTGAGAAACTTTTTATATGCGTTTATTTTTAGCAATTCCTTAAACGAATAAATTAATTTATGCAAATTTAAGTATAAAAGAGTATGTAATACTGTGCCTTTTGTTACGGTTTTGTTTTAACTAAAGGTATTTATAAAAGGAGCTAATCAAATGAATACATTTTTTACACGTCCAACTTCTCCAGTTACTAATTGCACTTTTATTCCGTGAGGATGGTTTGAAGAATTTGTTAAAATTCTTTTAACAATACCTTCTGTTAGTTCACCAGTTCTTTGATGGTGTTTTTGAACAATTTCAACAGTACTATTTATTTTGATGTTTTTTCGGCTTTTCCCACCTATTTTGCTTTCATTCATAGTTTAAATTTTTAGGTTTAATTGATTTTACGAAAATAGAAAAAGTTAAATTTAGTATGAGAAAAAACCAAGATAAATAAAAAGACACCCAACAAGAATAACAAATATGGTTAAAAATCTAATAAGCCCTTTAGATTTAATTAAAGGTTTAAAGCTATTAAAACTTTTTGGAAATGTTAAAATTAGTATTCCTTTAAATAAAGCAATCCAACCAATAATTGTAATTATAACAGTCCAATTATTACTCCAAATATTACTCCAAATATTATGATATTCAAGAATAAGTAACCCAAAAATGATTGCTAAAATTCCTCCAAAAATTAAATAAGTAGAACTTTCTAATACATTTTCAAATGCTTTTGAATAGTACTCTTTATTAAACAGCATACCAAGACCAAACGAGAGGTAAATAACACCAATAATTTTTGCAATAAAAACAGCTGTTTCCATACTAATATTTTTAAGGTTTATAGTAAAGGTAAAGTTTAAAAATTTGATTTTGTGATAAATAGGTGTTTTTAATTGAGATGTGATTACTTAATTGTAGCAATTCCCCAATAATTATAACTTGCAGGTTTCCAACCAGGAAGATACATGGTTTCTAAGGTTTGAATTGTAAAACCATTTGCTTTTATAATTGTAGGAATATCTCTATTTAAATTGCATCCACCACCAATTCGTTTCCAAACAGGATTTATTGCAGTTTGGTACTTTTGAACAAATGTATCAGGCGCTTTTCCATGTTCACAAAATAATAATTTCCCATTGGGTTTTAAAACACGTTTTATTTCTAAAAATGCGCTTTGTAGATTGGGAATAGTGCAAAGTGTATATGTTATTACAATAGTATCAAAACTATTATTTGTTGCGGGAATATTTTCGGCTTCGGCAATTAAAAACTCAAAATCAAATGGCAATGTTTTGAGATTTACAAGAGTTCTATTCCATAATTCTTTTGAAGGGTCAATAGCTGTTAATTTTTCAATATTTTTAGAATAAAACGGTAAGTTTAAACCAGAACCCACACCTATTTCTAACACATTACCACTAGCTAACGGAATTATTTTTTCCCGTTGTTTCATGCTAGGTTTTTGACTACAAGCCCAATCAATTGCTTTTGGAAGAATGTATTTATTATATAGATTCACAGTTTATTAAGTTTTAATTTACGTGTATTTTAGTACTCTTTTTTGTAAATGTACAAGATTTTAGCTTGTTTTTGTGTGGAGATTTTTTTGAGCATTTAACAATTAATTACGTTGTTCAATTACATTATTTAAGTTTAATTGTTCTTTTGGTATAAGACCTTTTAAAATTAAAACAACACCAAAAACCATTAATATAATACCCATTGTACGTTTTATTTTATAAGTAACTTTTAGGGTTAATTTTTTCTTTAACTGTTTAGCCAATAGTATTTTACCGATATCAGTTATTAAATAGCTAACTAAAATAATAGTAAAATAATTAAATATTTTTGAGGGGTTCATTTGTAGGTTTGAACCAACAACTACAATCATTCCCAACCAAAAAGCCAACACGCCAATATTAATAAAATTGAGTAAAAATCCCTTCAAAAAAAGTTTTACATAATTTGATTTTACAGGAAGAACAAATGTTTTGTCGTCAATAACTCTTT
>Ga0307989_1001389_pt1 | contig 13087 bp, 9 predicted proteins | sample EllFjometagen185_FD_203164 | JGI IMG/M metagenome (GOLD analysis project Ga0307989, IMG submission 203164) | Marine microbial communities from Ellis Fjord, Antarctic Ocean - #185 | ecosystem: Environmental > Aquatic > Marine > Unclassified | place: Southern Ocean | collected 2014-10-08 | reverse complement strand
AAAAGGATCTGAATATCTACATACATTAAATGGTACTGCTATGGCTTCTACTCGAACTCTTATTGCTATAATCGAAAACTACCAACAGGCTGATGGATCTGTGAAAATTCCGGAAGTACTTCATCCATTTTTACCTGGTATCACAGAAATAAAACCAAAATAGTCAATATTTTGACTAATGACTTATTACTATAATTTATTGCTATGCAAACTCCCCCACCTCGTTTTAAACCCCCACAAAAAAATAACAGTCTTTTATATGTGGTGATTTTTGCTTTAATGCTTACGGTAGCTTTTTATATTTTCAATCCAACCGGCCTTAATCAAAAGGACAATCAAACTACTGAAATTCCATTAAGTCAGTTTACTCAAGAGTATAATAAAGGTGAATACACTCAAATTGAGATTAAAGGTAATAAACTTATCGCAACTACGAGTGATCAAAAAAAGCTAGTAGCCTTTAAGCCTGTAAATGAAAGTATTATCGCTCTTGGCCTAAATAACCCAGCAATAAACACTCCTATTCATGTTACCGATACAGAAGCAAACGCTGTTTGGATGAGCGTTCTAACAAATTGGCTTCCAATATTATTATTTATTGGTTTGATCGTATTTATGTTTAAACAACTCGGGAAAGGTGCAAGTAGTGCTTTTTCTTTTGGTAAGTCTCAAGCACGTGTTTATTCCAAAAATGGAAAAAAAACAACTTTTAAAGATGTTGCAGGAATGGAAGAATCTAAAGAAGAGCTTGTAGAAGTAGTAGATTTTCTAAAACATCCAAAGAAATATACTAAAATTGGAGCTAAAATCCCTAGGGGTGTTTTACTAATTGGTGCACCTGGAACCGGTAAAACCCTATTAGCAAGAGCTGTAGCTGGCGAAGCTGGAGTTCCCTTCTTTAGCATTTCTGGTTCTGAGTTCGTAGAAATGTTCGTCGGAGTCGGGGCAAGTAGAGTGCGCGATTTGTTCCAGAAAGCTAAAAAGAATGCTCCTTGTATCATTTTTATTGATGAAATAGATGCGGTTGGACGACAACGTGGATTCGGAATGGGTGGAGGTCATGATGAGAGAGAACAAACTTTAAATCAGATTCTTACTGAGATGGATGGTTTCGAGAACGATACAAATGTTATTTTAATGGCTGCCACAAATAGGCCAGATGTACTAGATAAAGCTTTATTACGACCTGGACGTTTTGATAGAAGAGTAATTATTGATATGCCTAATTTAATTGAAAGAGAGGCAATTTTAAAAGTTCATGCAAGAAATAAACCAACTGCAAAAAATGTCGATTTTACGAAAATTGCACAACAGACACCTGGTTTTTCTGGAGCTGACCTTGAAAGCTTAATGAATGAAGGAGCTATACTCGCTGCTAAACAAGGGCAAAAAGTAATTAATCATGCAGAACTCGAAACTGCCATTGAAAAAGTTGGCCTAGGACCAGAAAAAAAATCTCGTAGACTAACAGACGAGGAAAAAGAAATTACCGCATATCACGAAGTAGGTCATGCATTAGTTGGGAAGTTACTTCCTAACTGCGATCCTGTTCATAAGGTTTCAATTATCTCCCGTGGTATGGCACTTGGTGTTACATGGTTCGTTCCAGAAAAAGATAAACATCTTCATTCTCTCTCTAAATTCAAAGATGAAATATGTTCATTATTAGGTGGTTATTTATCCGAGAAGTTAACGTTTGGTGAGGTTACAACAGGTGCAAGTAGTGATTTACAACGTGCTAGTCAAATTGCACGTAAAATGGTTACTGAATATGGAATGAGTGAGAAGCTTGGTCCAGTTATTTTTGGTGAGAAGTCTGGAGCTCAATTTATGGGTACTGAATTTGGATCCAAAGCTAACTATAGTGAATCTGTAGCTGCTCAAATTGACCATGAAGTTTCTTTACTCATAGATGAAGCAAAAGACCGTACAATCGATATTCTAACTAAAAATAAAGCCTTACTTAAGACTATTTCTGACGCTTTACTGAAAAAAGAAGTTTTAAATAAAAAGGATTTTGATGCTTTTTTCAAGAATCCACCAGTAAAAAAATAGCTTGCGAAGTACCCTTAATATTCTCTATGATTAGTGTATGAAAACCTTATTCGTAAATAAGAGCAAAACTAAACCTGTTTCTTTTACAAAAGATTTCAAACCTGTATTAGAAGATTCTGAAACAATTCAGTTTAAAGATGATGAAAATACAACCAAATTACCGGTTGATATTTTAGAGAATAATAAAGAGATTTTAATTATTACACCTCTTGCTGGAGTAGATTTAAGCGATGCTGAAATTGTCATTAACGAAGATATACTTACAATTAGAGGCAAAAGAGTCTTGGATGATGATATTTTATCCCTTTCGAATTTCAAGTACTTCTCACAAGAATGCTATTGGGGAGAATTCGAAAGATCCGTTATTTTACCTCCAAATGTAGATTCTCAACTTATTGATGCAACTCAATATAATCAAATTTTATATATCAGAATCCCAAAGCGATTAAATTTGAAAATGAGAATTATTAAGATTAAATCTAAATGATGACAAATATTACTAAGGCAGTCATTCCAGTTGCCGGCGTAGGCACTCGTTTTTTACCAATAACAAAAACTGTACCAAAAGAGCTATTACCAATTGTTAATAAGCCTGTTTTACAATATTTAGTAGAAGAAGCCGTCAATAGCGGAATTACTGAAATTATTTTTGTAATATCTAAAGATAAGGAATTAATTAAAGAATATTTTTCTGAAGATCTTGAGCTTGTAGAATTATTAAAGAAACGAGGTAAAGATGATTTACTAGATCGCATTATTCATTTGCATGAAATGGCCAAATTTACATATGTGTATCAAAATGAACCTTTAGGTGATGGACATGCGATTCTTCAAGCTAAAGAACATGTGGGAAATGAACCTTTTCTAGTACTTTTTGGTGATGACATTATTAAACATGAAGTTCCAGCTGCAAAGCAGCTTATTGATAATTTTAATGGTGAAAGTGTTTTAGCAGTAACAGAAATCCCAAAGGAACTCTCTACAAGCTACGGGGTTATAAATCCAGGACCTTCCAAAGATAGGCTTTATGAAGTAAGTGGGCTCGTAGAAAAACCCCAACCCGAAAATGCACCAAGTAACCTAGGTATTATTGGTAAATATATTTGTCCTCCAGAGATTTTTGATGCAATTGAATCCGGTAGTCATGGTTCTGATGGCGAGTTGCGCCTTATAGATGGATTCATTAAATTATCTGAATCCCAAAAGATATGGGCTTATTCAATTGAAGGTGAACGTTACGATACAGGTAAGCCAGAAGGACTGATTGCAGCAAATCTAGCTTTTTCCTCTTGAAATCCTCTTGAAATTTAAGTTAAAATTCGTTATAATTGACTGACTCTAAAAAAGAAATTATGCCTAAAAAGAAGAATCACGACTATCCTGACCATATCCTTGCCGCTCTCGAATCTATCGAAGAGTTAAAGTTGAATGGTAAACACGATGAGTCTATCAAACAAGCTGAACAACTTCTTGTCGAAGACCCAGATTGTGTAGGAGCTCTTGAAGAAATTGCTGATAATTATGTTAGCCTAGATCAGTACGATCGAGCCATGAAAGCTTGCTCTCGTGCCCTAAAGCTAGATGAAGACAGTTACACGTCTCATTATATTCTAGGTTTTATCACTTCACAAAAGAAGGAATGGGAATCTGCAGTTGGTCATCTCAAAAAATCTAATGAACTTCATTCAAACAACCCTGAAATCTTACGTTGTCTTGGTTGGGCTATGTTTAATAGAAAGAAACGTACCCAAGGTATTGTTGTTTTAGAACGATCTTTAAATTTAGACCCAGAAAATAGCCTTACATTGTGTGATTTAGGGATTTGCTATCTACAAACTAAGAAATTCGATAAAGCTGTAGAACTACTCAAACGTGCAATCGCTCTTGATCCTGATAACAAACGAATCCAGGAAGTTTATCAAGCTGCAAAGGGCTTTAAAGATAAATTTACAGACATTGATAAGACAATGGCAATGTAAATTACACTTGAGGACCACATTGAGGGTCATATTGTGGAATCGATTGTGGTAAATTTATAACAATTCATTAATTTGGATAAACAACAAATAATCAAAGTAATGGGTTTTGGTACTTTTGATGGTGTTCATCCTGGGCACGTCTTTTTTTTAAAACAATTAAAATCTCTAGGTGATGAAGTTCGTCTCGTAATCGCAAGAGATAGTAGTGTTACTAGTATCAAAGGAGGAAAGCCCGATTATAACGAAAATCAACGTTTTACAATGATGAATGATTTATCTATCGCTGATTCTATAGTACTTGGTGACCCAGATGACCATTACAAAGTCATTCACGAATATAAACCAAATCTCATTGGTCTTGGGTATGATCAACATGCAAATCTTTCAGAGTTAGAAAAGATCTTCCCAGATATCAATATTATACGTCTAGAATCATTAAAGCCTAATCAGTACAAAAGTAGTATTATTAAGAAAAATGGGCTAGATAGTTAAGAATTTCTATTTAAGAGTTTAAATTGATTGTTTTATAATCGACTTCTTTTATCTTTTTTGATATGATTCAGCTAGTAATAAAAATAAAAAATGGCTTTAAATCACTTGGTTCAAAAACAAAAAATCTGGCTAACACGCGTTCTTGCTAATGCATGGCATAATTTAATGCGTAATAAATTACTTACAATAGCAACCACCTTCATTATTGCATTGATGTTTTTTGTATTCAATTTAATGCTTGCCTTTAGCTTTGCTGCCGATTCTATTATCGATCGTATCGGTGAAAGATTTGATATGAGCGTTGAGATTCAGGAGAACGTTGAACCATATACAATACAAACATTTATTGAAACACTTGAAAAACACTCGGCTGTTAAAGACGTTATTTTTATCAATAGAGATGAAGCACTTCAGAAGTTTGGCGGTAAATATCCACATGTAATCTCCTTTTTAGATCATCATAATCTAGAGAATCCCCTTCCAAACGTTGTTCGGGTTGTAAGTAAGGGGGTTGAGGAAAATAACAATATTATTGAATATTTAGAATCTGCTCGCTTTAAAAATGTCGTAAATCAAGATAAATTAAGTAAAAATGAGGAACAAAAGAGTAGAAACGAGAAAATACTCAATATCACACAGTTTATTCAAGGTATTGGGCTGTGGCTTAACTTGATTTTCGCTCTAGTAGCCCTAATGATTATATTTAATAGCATAAATCTAAATATCAATACTCACAAACATGAAATCCATATAATGCAGTTAGTAGGTGCTAAACATCACTTTATACGTGGTGGTTTCTTGTTTGAGGGGATTTTCTACGCAACTTCAGCGCTTATTATTAGTCTAATCTTCTCACGGATTGTACTTTCCTACTTAACCAAAAATCTACTAGGAATTATAAGTAATGAAAGCTTACTTGCAGGACTTAACGCTGTACTTGTTTACTTCGAAGATCGTTTCTTTATTACACTCAGTTGGCAATTATTAGCTGCAATTTTGGCTGGATTAATTAGTAGCTATTTAGCTATCGAACTTTATTTACGAAAAAAAAGTGCTTTATAAATGCATATTCATACATCTGGAATCATCTTACGGCGTTTTAACTACAGTGATGCAGATCAGATTTTGACTTTGCTAACACCAGATTTAGGTAAAGTTGATATCCTAGCAAAGGGCTGCAGACGCATAAAGAGTCGTTTTTGTGGTAGAGTGGAATTTTTTTATGAAGTAGAGTTTTCAGCATATTCTGGTAGATCTTTTTATTATTTAGATGATATTGATTTAAAAAACCATAGGAATATTTTAGATTTACCCCCAGAAAGTAAAAATCTTCTTTTTTATTTAGCGGAAGTAACCCATAAGCTTATTCAATCTGATCAACAAGTAGATGGAATCTATGATTTACTTTCTGAAACCATATATACCATTTCTCAGCATCCAGATAAGCAAATACTCGCCTTTCATGCTTATTTAATAAAAACACTGACACTTCTTGGGTTTTTAGGATCTTGGAATAAATGTGCACATTCAGATAAAAAATTAGATTTAACTAAAAACTTTTATCATAGTATCTCTGATGGGAATTTAATTGCAGATACTTTAGCAACGCCTGATGACATTCATTTAAGGACTCCACTTATTAAATGGGTGAATTATATGCAACAGTATCCCCTATCCGATGTAGTAAAGGTTTCTATTGATACGAATGAAGAGCAGGCTACATGGGGAATAATTGATAGAACTATTAAAAATATATTAAATAAACCTTTGAATTCAGAGGCTTTTCTATAAACTCAAACTTGTATTTACTAGGGAATTTGTTAGAATTTTTTTGCTATATTTAAGCGGGTGTAGCTCAGCTGGCTAGAGCGTCGCCTTGCCAAGGCGAAGGTCGAGGGTTCGAACCCCTTCACTCGCTCCATACACCGTCGCACAAGGCTATGGTGTATTTTCGCAGTTAACAAAAGGGGTGAGAAGCCTGTCCTGAGCTTGCCGTAGGAAACCCCTTCACTCGCTCCATCACAACGATGTTATTTAAATTCTGAATATGTTTTTTTTCATTTCTTACTTTCTCTTGACAATATCTGCTTATTGTTGTAATATTCGGTACTAAATTTTGCTCGGTCTCCTAACTCGCCATTATTGGCACCATTTAGCGGGATCAGTAAGTTTAGCAGATCTTTAACAACTCATTTGCTTACTAAGTACTTAATTTAAGTACACTTTTTGTATGCCTATTTTAGTGTTCGTGTCACTACTACTGATCTTATTCAAATAAACTCAGAGTTCAGTAATGGTGGCACGAAAGTGCTAACTTTAGGAGTACTACTTACGTTTCATTTACATTCATTTAACCCATTTTTTAGAGGAGTTCTAAGCCCATGACCACAAACAGACCCCTAACCCAGAGTGAGGACCGTACCATGAAGAATAGTTACGAAACCCAAGGAGGACGAGCGATGCGAGTTACCCATTTTCTGTTCCTGATGGCCATCCTGGCCATGTCCCTGGCCACCTTCGGCTGCAACGACAGCACCGGAGGCAACCCGCCAATTGATGGCGACACCAGCCAGACTGATGGCGACACCACCGATCCGACATGCGACGGCGCCCCCTGCAACGGCAACGGCGTCTGTTCCATCGAGGACGGCATAGTTGTCTGCACATGCGACGAGCAGTACGGCAACGAAGACTGCTCCGTTTGCGCTGATGGCTACATGCCCGACCCTGACGATGCCACCCTGTGCATCGTCGACCCCGGCAACCCAGCCGACTCGTGCGACCCCAGCCCCTGCAACAGTGGCACCTGCGCTGATGTAGAAGGCGAAGCGGTCTGCACTTGCGACGAAGGCTTCGCCCTTCCCATGTGCAACACCTGCTCTGCTGGCTACCATGCTGAAGACGATTCCTGCACGCTCGATACCGGGTGCACGCTTACGAGCTGCGCCGGCAACGGAGAGTGTGAAATCGTCGAAGGCGCCGTCACCTGCGAATGCGAAGATGGCTACGCTCAGCCCTTCTGCGACTCCTGCACGAACGGATTCCACGTGGAAAACGGACGCTGCAAGGTCGACGAAGTCTGCAACGAGCTGAGCTGCAACGCTCATGGCTCGTGCGACACACCCGAAGGCTACATCGTATGCACCTGCGCCACCGGATACACCGGTGACCGTTGTAATGCGTGCGAAGACGGCTTCCATCGCAACCCCGACGACACTCAGGAATGCGTCATCGACGAGACCTGCGCCGACGACTCCTGCAACAACCGCGGCGACTGTGATGACAGCACTGGTGTGATCCAGTGTCTCTGTCATGACACCTTCGACGGCAACGAGTGTGAACTCTGCGCCGTGGGATTCCATCCCGAAGACGACAACTGCGTCATCGACGAAGTCTGCCCGGAGATCGGCTCCTGCAGTGGTCACGGCAACTGCTCCACCCCCAACGGCGTGATCGAATGCGCCTGCGACCAGGGTTATCTGAATGAACTCTGCAATGCCTGCGACACCGAAAACGGTTATCACAACAGCGACGGTGAGTGTGTGAAGGCCCAGGAATGCCTGGCCGACACGTGCAACGGTAATGGCAACTGCTCCGTCAACGATGGCTTCGCGGTTTGTGTGTGCTCGGGCAACCATGCCGGCACCTACTGCGACGCCTGCGCCGATGGCTTCTACGAGGATGGCAACGACTGCATCATCAACGAAGTCTGCAACCCCGATACCTGCGAAGGTCACGGCGGATGCACGGTCGAAAACGGCCTCACCCAGTGCGCCTGCTTCCCAGGCTACATCGGTGATTCATGCGAGGACTGCGCCGAGGGTTACCACGGCCAGGACAACGCGTGCGTCATTAACGAGACCTGCCCGGACGATCCTTGTTCCGGCAATGGCAACTGCTCCGTCAACGAAGGAATCACCGAGTGTGGCTGCTACGAAGGCTACACCGGCAACGAGTGCGAACTCTGCGCCAACGGTTTCCACGACAACGAGGGCCTCTGCGAAGAGGACGAGACCTGCAGCTCGAATAGCTGCAACACCAACGGAGACTGCTCTGTTCCTGAAGGCCTGATCGTATGCGAATGCGGTGATGGCTTCGACGGACGCTTCTGCGAAGAGTGCGCCTCCGGTTACCACGTCGACGGCATGAACTGCACGATCGACGACACCTGCCTCATCACCACGTGCGACCAGCACGGCGAGTGCTCCATCGAAGATGGCCTCGCGACTTGCGTGTGCGACTCCGGTTACTCCGGCGTTCACTGCGAAGCCTGTGATGAAGGCTTCCACACCACCGAAGACGGCTGCATTCCGAACGAGGAATGCTACCTCGGTGCGTGCAACCAGCACGGATTCTGCGCCACCCCAAACGGCGTCATCACCTGTGAGTGCTACGAAGGCTACACCGGTGAGTTCTGCGCACAGTGCGCGGATGAATTCCACGACAACGGCGACATGACCTGTGCAGCCAACATCCCCTGCCCCGTCGGATTCTGCAATAGCCACGGCGACTGCAGCGACGACACCGGACTTCCGCTCTGCGGATGCTTCGAGGGCTACACCGGCAATGAGTGCGAACTCTGCGCCAATGGCTTCCACATCGACGGCAACATCTGCGTCATGAACGGAGCCTGTGACGATAACGGCTCCACCTGCAACAACCATGGGAACTGCGACATCGTAGATCCCGGCGTCGTCAGCTGCACCTGTGATCCGGGCTACTCCGGTGACTTCTGTAGCTACTGCGCTTCTGACTACCACGTAGAAGACGAGACCTGCGTCATGGACGAGGTCTGCGCGCTGAACACGTGTTCTCAGCATGGCGAGTGCAACGACGACACCGGCCGCATCGAATGCCTGTGCGACATGGGCTACAGCGGCGTCTTCTGCTCCGAGTGCGAAGACAACCACCACGCAGTTGGCAACAACTGCGAACTCAATCAGGTGTGTGACATTAACACCTGCACCCAGCGCGGTGTCTGCAACGACGACACCGGCATCACCGACTGTGGCTGCTACGAAGGCTACACCGGTGCCAACTGCGAACTCTGCTCCACGGGATTCCATTTCGAGGGAACCTGGTGCATGGCTGACATCAGCTGCAGCGCTGGATTCTGCCAGAACCACGGAGACTGCAACGACGACTCCGGTCTGCCCATCTGCGAATGCTTCGAAGGCTTCGAGGGCGACAACTGCAACGACTGCTCCAACGGCTACCACGAAGACGACAACTTCTTCTGCGCCCTGGACGAAGTCTGCGCGGCGGATAGCTGCAACACTAGCTCCTGCGACGACATCAGCGGCGTAATCATCTGCACATGCGACCCGGGCTACTCCGGCAACACGTGTGGTAACTGCTCTGCTGGCTACCACGAAGACGGCAACCTCTGCGTCATCGACGTCAACTGCGAGCCCAACACCTGCAACGAGAACGGCACCTGCATCGACAGCACGGGCGTTCCTATTTGCACATGCAATCCCGGCTACTCCGGCGGCGCATGCAACCAGTGCGATACCGGCTACCACGCCAACGGAAACCTGTGCGAAGTGAACGAAGAATGCGCGGCCGACAGCTGCAACTTCCACGGCTTCTGCACGGATGACCTCGGCACGGTTGCCTGTCAGTGCGACACTGGTTACACCGGCAACAACTGCGATGACTGCGATTCGGGATACCATCTTGAGGATCCGAACTGCATCATCGACGAAGAGTGCGCGGCGGATAGCTGCAACCTCGTCGGCACCTGCGACGACACCAGCGGCGTGATCGAATGCGCCTGCAACCTCGGATTCGCGGGTCTGACCTGCGATGTGTGCGATGTCGACTACCATGAAGATGGACTCGGCGGCTGCTCTCCGGACGAAACCTGCGCGGGCGACGGAAGCTCCTGCAGCGAAGTTGGAACTTGTTCCGACGACACCGGCATCATCGTATGTGACTGCCCCATCGGTTACTTGGGCGACACCTGCGATACCTGCGACGTCGATTTCCACGATGATGGATTCGGCGGCTGCGATGCCAATCAGTACTGCGCGGGCGACGGAAGCTCCTGCAGCGAAGTCGGCACCTGCGACGACACTACTGGCCTCCCGGTCTGCACCTGCGACCCGGGCTACATCGGCGCCGTATGCGACGCTTGCGACAACGGTTACCATGATGATGGAACCGGAACTTGCGTCCTGGATGAAGTCTGCGCGGCGGATAGCTGCAACGACAACGGAACCTGCGACGACACCAGCGGCATCATCGTCTGCACCTGCGACCTGGGTTACACCAGTGACACCTGTGCTGATTGCGATACCGGCTACCACGCCGACGCTACGGTATGCGTCCTGGACGAGGTGTGCGACATCTACGGTTCGGACTGCAACCAGCATGGTGTCTGCAACCACGACACCGGCATCATCGTCTGCATCTGTGCCGCCGGTTACATTGGCGACACTTGCCTCGACTGCGACACCGGCTACACCGACAACGGTTCCGGCGTTTGCGAACTCAACCCCGTCAACTTGTGCCTGGCGGACACATGCAACAACCACGGCATGTGCGACGAAAGCACTGGCGTAGCGATCTGCACATGCGACTCCGCCTTTGGTGGCGAGTTCTGCAACGAGTGCGCTCTGGGCTACGCGGGTACTTACCCGCAGTGCTACCTGCCCACGGTCTATATGGCCAACGAGCTCATGCCGATACCGGAAGGTACGCTCGATGCGATGAACGTCTTCTCGGCGTGCATCCAGATCGATGACGGCGCTGGCCTGCGCTGCGCTCTGCCCACCGAGCTGGGGGTCACGGTTACGTGCACCAGCGACAACCCGCTGATCGTCACGATCAGCAACGACTGCCGCACCTACTCGGGTATCAGCGTCGGTAACGGCTACGTTCGCGCGAACTACGCGGGCGTCAGCTCCGATCCGGCCACCCTGGTGCAAGTCCAGTAAGCAATGAGTACCCTGGTCTAAGGCATTCCTATGTGGGAGTGGTCTGAAGGCTAGGACAACCCCGTCCCCCTCCTTGCGCAAGCTTGGAGAGGGACATTCTCTAGGAAACAAACCATTTTTTGTTTTCTGAAGAATGTTCCAGTGACATGAAAAAACCATTTGACAAAAATAAAGAAAGATACTATACTCCATTCCTTTTACTTTAATCAAATACATCATTATCCCTTATAATATGCTTAAAAAAGCAATTTCTAAATTAGCGCTACTATCGTTCTTTTTTACGATGTTCGCACCAGTTTTAAATGCCGGACCATTAGACGGAACACTTGATATTAGCTCAAATCTTAATGAAGCTACTTATCAAATCTATCTATCTAATGATACGAATACACCTATTGATTCTGGCACTGGTATGGGTCCAAATTCTCATACATTAGCTCAAGGATCATATAATGTAGTTTTTAATGATGTACCTGGTTATAACAAACCATTAGATATCGACAATATTGCGATTATAGCAACACTAGCCGATACCCTTACATCACCAGATACAGATTATACCGAGATTACTGGTGTATCCGTTGTTTCAAACTTAAGTGAAGCAAATTATGATGTCTGTTTAAGTACAGAGACTAATTGTAATAGCACAACAGCTGAAACAAGTGGAACTGGAATGGGACCAAATTATCATGAATTACCACAAGGACTATATACAGTAGTATTTGGTGATGTTCTTGCATATGACAAACCTGCTGACATTGAAAATGTTGTTGTCATTAATAATTTACGAACAAACTTAACCAGCCCAAATACTGATTACTCCCCTTCTGCTGGACTTTATATTTCTACAAATGAAGCTAATGCTTCTTATAATGTTTGCTTAAGCAATGAAGTTACTTGTAATAGTACAACAGCTTTAGCTACGGGAACTGGAGTAGGACCAAATTTTCACCAAGTTATGCAAGGTTTATACCGTGTTGAATTTGGAGATGTGGCTGGTAAAAGTGCACCTGCTACAATAGAAAATGTAGTAGTAATTGCAAACGTAACAACTACTCTTGGTAGCCCTGATACGAATTACACAGACTTTACTGGAATATCAGTCGAAACTAATAATTCAAATGCATCTTATAATATTTGCATCAGTACAGAAGTTACTTGCGATAATACAACTGCACTCTCAAGCGGATCAGGAACTGGTATAAATTATCACGAACTACCACAAGGACTATATAAAGTAGTATTCGGTGATGTTTCTGGTAACGATAAACCGGCTGATATTGAAAATGTTGCTGTAATGCTTAATCTAATTACTGCACTCGGTTCACCTGATACAGATTACATATCTATTACTGGAATCTCTGTTTCAACAAATAATGTAAGTGCAACTTATGATATTTGCGTAAGTACAGAAGTTACTTGCGATAATACAACTGCACTAGCTTCTGGAGCTGGAGTAGGTCCAAATTTGCATGTACTAGCTCAAGGCCTTTACAGAACTGTATTTGGAGACGTAGCTGGAAAAGTAAAACCATCACCTATTGAAAACACTGTAGTGGTAAGTGGTTTAACTACTAACCTTGGCTCACCTGATACTGACTATACAAACCCAAGTGGTCC
>Ga0307989_1001388_pt1 | contig 13088 bp, 13 predicted proteins | sample EllFjometagen185_FD_203164 | JGI IMG/M metagenome (GOLD analysis project Ga0307989, IMG submission 203164) | Marine microbial communities from Ellis Fjord, Antarctic Ocean - #185 | ecosystem: Environmental > Aquatic > Marine > Unclassified | place: Southern Ocean | collected 2014-10-08 | reverse complement strand
TATTGAAATGTTCTACAATAGTCAGAGACTTCACTCAACAATCGGTTACAATATACCTAACAAATTTGAGAGTGAATATTTTTCCAATATATCTTAACTTCGTGTCTCTTTTTACTAGACCACTTCAAAGTTTTTAATAAACACTAATTCAAATTTGTAAGTGCAGAAGTCCTATTTCATAAATCGTCATGCCTGTACTAATCGATTTTTTACTGATTTCATATCTACATTCCGTAATTCCGCTTAAATAGCATAACAAAAAGGAATGTATAATTTAACTTACATAAAATAATAAAAAGGGTCAGCATTTTTATATTAAATACTATCAATTATGTATGTTTAAATGGAATATGTTGAATACTGCCCATTGGAGAAATGAATATATTTTCTCCATTCCGGGCTACACACCGCCCCACCACCAAGGAAACCCAATAATACTTACACCTAAGTAATATCCACCATTTTATCTGCCTGTCCTCCTAATCCTATCGAGTTAGAAATACGCCAGATCAAAGAAGGTAAGGATTCTGGGGTTTTATTCCAGGGTCGCTGGTGAAGAACAGATGGATTATCGCCTCTTTTTAGCCCCAACGCCCGTTGCCAGCTTTCATCTCTTCAGGTTTTAACATAATTGGAAACCTCTCCCGAATTCGGACATCGGCATCAGGATCAATATGGTCAGGATAGTGGCTTGAAAGCATCTTTTTCCCATTCCTCCGGTAACCTTCGATCAGCAGCTTCAGGATAGACAAACTCACTTCTCATCAATTGATGAGTTTGAGGATGACTGAGAAAATGACCTTGTCCGTAAACGGTTTCCTTGATGACCTCGAAAGATAAGGTCTCATCGGTCACTTCAATGCCCCGGACAACTCGAAGCACATTTCCCATCATATCATTATCAATGATCAATCCTTCAAATGACTGGGCCAATAAACTACCGACCATTCCAGGGTAACAACTGATGATATTGTTCCCGGCTAACGCAACAGCAGTCGTTGTTATACCCTTTTCATATCCGGCCTGGGCATCCATGGTTTTGGAATCCGTCATACCAGAAGGTCCGCTGGTAATCAGGCCGTAATGGTTACAAAGTTGTGTCGCAGCTGCAATGATCAATGCTTCTTCTCCGTTGCCACCGGTAAAGTTTGCAGTACGAAGATCAGTAATAAATGGCCACATTCCAAAGCACATTGGCATTCCGGAACTAACCAGGTTTACTGCGCATAATCCGGCCAGCGTTTCCGCAAACGTCTGTACCATTGCTCCAGCCAAAGCACCAGGCGCGCCGGCTTGAGCAGCGACACTGGTGTCTGTCGGTAATCCCAACTGTGTAGTTTTAATCAATACATTTAGATTATTTTTACTAAAGGACAATGGAGAACGAATCGGACAACCAAGGAAATAACAGAATGGCCGTTTCAAAAAAGCACCTTCTTTTCCCAGAAATGTATCAAACATAGAGATAATGGGTTCGATATGCTTCGGCTCTGATATGGATATCTTCATCCAAAATACATCCTTTAGGTAAGGCGTATTCAAGTAGCTCTGGTGTTGGATTTGCGATCCCAATTTTTTCAAGCACATCAAGTGCTGTGTGATGAATACGTTCGATATCACGATTACTTAGTGGTTTGAAAGCTCCTCCAGTCATCCCAGGCCAGATTGGTTTTTTTGTTTGACTTTCTTGAGTTGCCAAAATATTTACCTCGTGAAGTTTACTGATTAATTAGGGTTCGTACTCTTCTAAAAGATCAGAGAAGCGAGGTTGATAAGAATCCACAGCTTGAACTTTCAATTTATATATTGACTTAATAATAAGTATATTGAATGATTGTTCAACACTCAAAATAACGATACTATTTTAAATTTTTCAAATTATCAAGCAAACCTTTGTTAATTGGCCGTTGTTTAAGGGAAATGCCAATGAATAATAATCATACGAGAATAAATTGAAGCGACTTAAAGATATCAGAAGGACAGAAATCATGGAGCATTTCCATAAAGTGGTCAACGAACATGGATTTTCCGGTACTTCTCTGGCTAAGGTTGCAAAAAGCGCTGGAATGCCCACAAGTCTATTACTGCATTACTACAAGTCAAAAGAAGAGATGATTATCGGGTTTGTCGAATTCATCATACGTAAATATGAAGATTTTTATCTAAAGCCCTTAGAAAGTTTAACCGACCCAAAAAAGCGGCTTGAATATCTGGTTGACACACTTCTTGTGGAGAGGGGTGATGTGATGGAACTGGTCAGTGACAGGGGATTTTATGAGTGCTATGCGTTAAGTATTACTCACCCCAAAGTCAAGAAAATGTTCCAACAATTTTACGACCGCTTCCGGCAATCTCTGATAAAAGAGTTAATCGACATTGAAAAAACAGGTATTATAAAGACCAAAAATGCAGATTTGGCCGCCACGCTTTTGATCGTTTTGTTGGAAGGGAAAGACTTTTATGGTAACATGACCGAAGATGAAGCGTCATGTACTCGATTAAGAAAATACCTTAAGGAAGTCATTTACAATATTTTTTCTGTTTCTTGAAACATTATTATACGTTTTATATGGAAGTTATATATGGGTGAAGACATGAACACGCAAGACGTCAAATTTCTGGATCGTAATCCTCCTAATATTCCTGAATCAGAGGCAAAAAAGGTTGCCTTAGACCTTTATGGATTAAGTGGTGATTTCATGCCCCTTGAGAGTGAGCGAGATCAGAACTATCGAATCAAAACAAAAGAAGGAATTTGCTTTGTTTTGAAAATGGCTAATTGCGATGAAGAACAGAATGTGATCGATTTTCAAATAAAGACACTTCAACATATTGAACGCCAAGATCCTTCATTACCTGTTCCTCGCGTATTAAAAAATCGTAACGGCAATGATACCGATTTCTTTGAATCCGTATCAGGGTCACAGCATATCGTGTATGCATTGACTTATCTTCCTGGCAAAATTTTAGATGAGGTGTCTGATCCTTCACCATTGATGTTGCGCAATCTGGGTAAATTGTTGGGACGCCTCGGTATTGCATTGCGGGGATTTTTTCATTCACATGTCCGCCACGAGCTAATTTGGGACACCATGCGCTGCCTAAGTCTACGTCAGCATACCTGTCATATCAAAGACCCTGGAATGCGTCAGAATGTCGATATCATTTTCGATCATATGGAAAAAGAGATTATGCCTAAACTAAATGGTTTGCGGCAGCAGGTTATTCATGGTGATGCCATTTCTATGAATACGTTAACAGATCCGGATGCACATGACAGTATTGCCGGATTATTTGATTTCGGAGACCTGGTGTATGCACCATTGGTGATTGAAATTGCCAATGCCCTTGACAACGAAAACCTCGGACCACACGGCTATCTGGATGGTCTTATCAATATAACTGCTGGTTTTGACAGTGTATTACCTTTGGAAGAAGAGGAGATCGATTTGCTTTATGACCTTGCCCTGGCAAGGCAGGCAACTTGTTTAACCATCATTGCCTGGCGTCGGGTGAAGTGCTCGGACCAACCTGAATATATTCCGGAGGCTGAAGTAGTCTATGGAGAGGTTATTACCAGTTTAATGCCCTTTGGTCGTGAAGAAGTGACAAATAAATTACGTGAAGCCTGCCGATTTCCACCATACTTCCCCTCGGAAAAGAAAATTAATTTGCAGGATGAAATTGACACCTTACTAAAGCGCCGACACAAAGTTCTGGGAAGCGAACTGCATCTTTTTTATTCTGATCCCATCCATGTTGAACGAGGTAAGGGACCATGGCTTTATGATACACAGGGAAAGGGTTATCTTGATTGCTACAACAATGTACCGGTCGTGGGGCATTGCCATCCCCATGTTGTCAAAGCCACATCACGACAATTAGCTGCACTCAATACCAATACACGGTATCTATATCGCAATATCCTGGATTATGCGGAACGCCTCACGGCAGGTATGCCGAAAAATCTCTCCGTGTGCGTGTTTGTCAATTCAGGCAGTGAAGCCAACGATGTTGCCCTGCGTATAGCCAGGTTTATCACCGAACAACGTGGCGCCATCATTATGGAGAATGCCTATCATGGCATTACTGAGTCAATTGCCGATCTGACACCCTATGAAATGAAAGAAGAAGAGTTGGCGGCTTATGTGGGGACTTTGATGTCGCCAGATCCTTATCGAGGACCTTATAAACAAGGGGAATTGGATCTTGCCAAACGTTATGCCGCTGCTGCTGACCGGGTGATAGCAGATTTGGCGAAAAAAGGCTTTAAACCGGCAGCCTGTATGATCGATACAGCTTTTATCAGTAATGGTATTCCGGAAGTACCTGAAGGATATCTTGCTGCTGTGGCTGGAAAAGTTCAGGCAGCCGGTGGGTTAATGATTGCCGATGAAGTACAAGCCGGATTCGGCAGATCGGGATCACATATGTGGGGATTTGCGGCCCATGGTATTGTGCCCGATTTTGTGACTATGGGAAAACCTGTCGGCAACGGTTATCCACTAGGTGTCGTGGTGACTTCTTCGGAAATATTAAATGCTTTTGTCAAGAAAACTGACCTCTTCAGCACTTTTGGTGGAAATCCGGTAGCCTGTGCTGCCGGTTTGGCCGTACTTGATGTGATTGAAAATGAGAACCTGATGGCCAATGCCTGGGAAACGGGTAAGTACCTTCGCAAGGGTCTTCGTTCATTAATGTCACGATATCCCATTATCGGAGATGTCCGAGGAAATGGGATGCTGGCCGGTGTGGAATTGGTCAGAAATCGTGAAACGCTCGAACCGGCAGATAAGGAAACCGATCGCCTACTTGATCTGCTTCGAGATAATGGTGTGCTTGTTGGTAGTGAAAGTCCGCCTTATTTTAATGTGATCAAAATCCGACCGCCTTTGACTTTCAAACCTAAACATGCAGACATCTTCATTGAAGCGTTGGATCGGTCGCTTTCAATGCTATAATTGTATGTGAAAAATACCAAAGCTCTTTCTCTATTTTTTGATAACAAGATATTGATAGGAGGTGTAAATGAGACAGACACCAACAGCTGGTATTAATGTTTTGACCGGCTGGGGATTTAATTCCTTTACTGAAGATGAGATGGATAAAATTCACGTGGCAACACTTTAAATTATGCAAAGCACAGGTATTCTCGTTGATGACGAAGAGGCATTGAGTATTCTGGATAAGGGTGGATGTTGGGTTAATAGAAAAACCAATGTGGTTCGATTTCCCAAGCATCTTGTTTATGAAGCCATTGAACTATGTCCAAGTCATGTTATGCTTCCCGGCCGTGACGCTGAAAATGACTTTATGATGGGTGGTAAAAACATTGGTTTTACTCCATTCGGAACAGCTGTATTAACTGAAGATCTGGAAACAAGTGAAATCAAAGATTCTACTATTAAAGATGTCGAGGATTTGGCAGTACTGTGTGATGCCCTGGATCAGGTGGATATATTAACCATTCCAGTTTCAGCCAGATGGTGATGGATGATGAAATCGCAGCCATGGTTAAAAGAGTGGTGCAAGGTATCGATGTCAGTGATGAATTGATGGCTGTCGACCTTATCAAAAAAGTAGGGATATCGGGCAATTTTCTGAGACAAAAGCATACCATGAAGCATATACGGAGCGAACAGGTTCAGGCGAATCTGCTCGACCGAAGGATGCGTGGTGGCTGGGAAAAGAAAGGAGCCAAAGACCTGCATCAAGTTTCAGTAGAAAAAGCCAAAGAAATATTGGCCAGTCACAAACCAACTCCCCTGGAGGATGGCTTAAAAGAAGAACTGATCAAAATCGCTAAAAGTCTTGATTAATTCATTGTGTTTTTCTTAAAAAGGAATGAACCAGAAGTTAAATTTTAACCAGGCTACAATTGATGCAGTTTAAAAATAAGTGCAGAAAACTTCACTCTAATTTTTTGTTTGGTTTCGCCTTGCCGTATCTATTCTCAAACACGGCACGCAGACTCTCAAGAGTTTTCAAACAGACACGGCTAGGCTTGATATTGGTCAATAAGAATGATGGGCGCCGTAATCGAACATCGGCCGGAGACTCAATATGAAATAAATCAACAGACGATCATAATAGAATTTTGATGAAATCGGCAGGTAAATTATCAGTTTTGGATATTGCCAATTCAAAGTATTAAATAATGCAACTCCTAATGAATGAATCAAATACTGATGCCCCTTTGTCCTGTGCCGTACCTGATTTAAAGGTAAAGTGTGGACAATGTATGGAGTGTGTGGATATTTGTCCCGGAGACGCGCTTACAGGAAAAAATTGGTCTCTTAATTCACTCCAGAAAGACTATTATGATGTACATGCTTGTAACAAAGCCGCTTCAGAGCGGTGTTAGAATGCGACAGGATTGAAAGACGCATATTGTGGGCTTTGTATCAGTGCTTGCCCCTGGACTAAAAAGTACCTAAAAAAAGCGTTGAGCAAATGATTAACTTGAAAATAAAGAGGTAACAGCATGAAAAAAAGTATTACAGCTGGAGGGTTGACCCATTTAGGGTGGGGCCTAAAATCAATGACTGAGGACGATATATTAAAAATTCATGATAGTAGCTTAGAAGTCCTGGGAAGGACGGGAATCGAAATTGACTGTGATGAAGCTTTGGATATCTGCCAAAAAGGAGGATGTAAAGTCAATAAAAAAACCAAAGTGGTTAGATTTCCCTCCCATTTAGTAGAAGAAATGATTTCTAAATGCCCCAAAAAAGTTTTGTTTGCAGGCCGGGATCCGGAAAAAGATTTTGTTGCCGGACGTCGCGAAATTGGATTTACAAATTTTGGTACTGGGCTCTTTACAGAAGAGTTGGATGGCAAGACTGTAAGAGGTTCCACAGTTCAGGATTTAAAAGATATTGTTCGATTGTGTGATGCCCTGGACACCGTTGATTTTATTGTTACACCGGTTGCTCCCAAAGAGATTCCAAAAGAAACATTTGACTTACATGTTCTGGAAGCATGTATGACCAATTCATCAAAACACTATGGTGCAGATTGTGAAAGTGGTGAAATGGCAGAGAAAATGATTGAAATGGCTAAAGTAGTGGCAGGAGGTTCAAAAGAGCTTCAGGAAAGACCGATATTGTCCTTTGGCATTTGTCCTATTTCACCATTAAGAATACCTAAAGAAGCGGCTGACGTTATTATTGTTTCTGCTAAACATGGCATCCCGATTGAAATTTTGAGTATGGCACTGGCAGGTGCAACCAGTCCAATGTCATTATCAGGGACCATGGTTACCCATAATGCTGAAGTTCTGGCCGGAATGGTACTGGCACAACTGGTTAATCCTGGTGTACCTACTATTTACGGTAGTTCTACTGCCGCCTTACATATGCGTTATGGCAGCGCCACCATTGGCACACCTGAATTTGCTATGCTTAACGCTGCATTAGCCGAAATGGCACATTATTACGAGGTTCCGGTCTGCGTCGGCGGTTTGTAGGGTGATGCCAAAACCTCAGATGCTCAGTCCGGTTTTGAAAAAACCATTTCAGGTTTATTACCAGCGTTAGCAGGGGCTAACATAATATATGGAATGGGAATGCTGGACATGGGTATGGTGTTGAGTTTTGGTCAAATGGTTATAGATCATGAAATTGTTACCCATATTAAACGAATTGTATCGGGTATATCGATGGATGACGATTTACTGGGCCTTGATGTGATACATAAAGTAGGTATTGGTGGAAACTATCTGGCTGAAAAACATACGGTTAAGTACATGAAAACTGAATTGCAGCAAGAGATTGTTATGGAACGACGCAATCGGGACAGGTGGGAACAGGATGGTAAAAAGGAATTGGCAGAAGTTGCCAGGGAGCATGCTGCCGAGATCCTAAAGAATCACCAGCCAAAAGCACTTGAAGAAGGTGTTCGTGAAGAATTTCAGCGAATAATCAAAAGTGCTGAATAAGATTTAAGGCAGGGACGAATCCGTCTTGGATACTTCCCTGTCAAAATTCTCTGATGCCATAATTCAGGATAACTTTAGAATACAATCAGTGAGGATCATGTTACCAAAAAACGATCACAACAAGTTTAAGAAACAGCATCTTTCTACTAAGCAGCCACAGGGAATCTATGAATATTTTGTCAACAACGCCTGGTATGAAACTTCAGGGTTTTATGAACAAAAGGTGAATGCACCTCTGCTCGATAAAAAGACAAAAGTGGATATTGCTATCGTCGGTGGTGGTTTCACTGGATTAGCTTCTGCTTATCATCTGAAAAAAAAATTTCCATCAAAAAGAATCATTATTATTGAAGGGGCACGTTGTGGTTATGGTGCCAGTGGAAGAAACGGCGGGCATGTAATTGTGTATCCGATTTCTCAAATGATGAAAATCTATAAGAAAAGAGGACTTGAAGATGCCCGCCTAATGGGAAAGATTTCAAAGCATGGTTACGAAAATATAGTTTCCATGGTTGAGAACCATGGTCTGGATTGTGACTTGAGAGATTCTCGTCACCTTATGCTAGGTGAAAAGGAGAATAGTTTTAAGGATTTCGAAGAGATGCATCACCTGCTCGAAAAACTTGGTATTTATTCCAAAGTAATTGAAAGAAAAGATGTAAAAGCCAGGATTGGAACCAATCACTTTCATAGCGGACTGGAATCAGAGAGTGAAAAAGGGGTTGATCCGGCTAAACTTGTGCTGGGAATGAAAAAAATAGTGGAATCTTTAAATGTTGAGATTTACGAGCAAACCCGCGCTTTGAAAGTTAATCCGGGAAGAACTATAAATATTGAAACCGAATTTGGGGAAATTGAAGCGGATTCGATTGTGATAGCTACTAATGCCTATACACCCAGGCTGGGACTTTTTAAAAACAACATTCTGGCCATTAGTGATTATGTTATTGCAACAGAACCACTAAGTGATCAGCAGATGGATTCACTGGGATGGACTGGAAGAGAAGGATTGGCCGATGATCGAAATCTTTTTAATTACTACCGGCTATCGGAGGACAACCGGATTGTTTTTGGCGGTGAAAGACCAGCTTACTATTATGGCAATAAAATAGGATCAGTAAATCACAAAAAGATTCTGTTAGCACTGGAAAAAAGACTGGTAACCATTTGGCCACAGCTGAAAGGCGTTAAAATTGCTCATCGTTGGGGTGGACCCTGTGGCATTTCCAGAGATGAATTGCCTTTGATCGGTGTGATGGGAGAACACAAAAACATCTATTACGGTGTTGGTTATACCGGCGAAGGTGTCGTTTGGACCCAGGTGGCCGGAGAAATCATCAGCCAGCTTTATGCTGGCGAAGACACGGAATTGACCCGGTTCTTTCTGGTTAACCGCAAAAAACCGTACATCCCACCCGAACCATTTGTTAAGATGGGATTTGAAGCATTGATTTCCTACTATGGGCTAAAAGATAAATAATTATAAGTCTCAAAACAGTATATTTGAATGGCAAAAAGTTTTAAGAAAAAAAAGAGCGTTTAAAAATGGCGAATCTAAAAACGGTTTTATTGAGTAAGTCAGAAGAAAATTTAATCCATGACCAGAGTATTAAATGTTTAAAAGAAGTCGGCGTCAGGATAGACAGTGGGTCCGTGTTGGATTTACTGGAGAAAAAAGGCGCTTTTGTTGATCATGCAAATAATATTGCCAGAACTGCTAAGTTCTACCTTTCTCACCTACTTCTTCTTACCCTTCAGTTTCTCATCAGTTTCCGAATCGCCAACCCTTACCGTCCTCTATTAAAAAAATATCAAAATAAATCTCATTTTCCTGTAATAATTATCCTAACCAATACTTCCCCTTAAAAATTTAAATAATTCGATTTTAAGCCCAGAAATCAGCTATTTTTCAATAGATTTGATTTAATTTTCTCCATCCAAATATCGATATAAAAATTGATGATAACTTGATCCGAAAACTATCCCAGTGGAAGCTGATTATTGTTTTATATCTCCTGGACCAATTCTTTTATAATTTCTACATCGCCATCCAAACCTATTTCCATAAAATCGGAGATCCAAAAGATATTGCATCCAGTGTATCCATCAGCTTTACCATCAATCACATTGCAGCTGTCATTTTGCCCGCCTTAGGAGGCGTGTTATGGGTTATCGATTACCGGATTCCATTTATAGGTGGGGCTGTATTCAGTTTCGTCTCCTTAATGGCTGTACAAAAGATTAGAACTCATGAACGATAAGAAAAAGACCAAATAAATCTTAGGGAGTACTATAAAGAATAAATAAGCCTGGGATTCAACCTGTTTTATTTACTTCACAGGAAAAATATTACGTGACCTGCATTCATTTTGATGAAATTTCGAACTGATCATTTAAAAACCGGGAGACTGGAATGTCAAAACTCTTTGAACCTTTGAAAATTGGAAAACTGGAAATACCAAACCGTATTGTGCGATCAGCAACGTATTATGCCCTAAGTGATCAAAACGGATTTATCAGTGAAAAAAGTATAGTGCTAATGAAGACACTGGCAGATGCTGAAATTGGATTAATTATCACCGGATATGCTTTTGTTTTAAAAAATGGGCAGGTATTTCCAGACATGAACGGTATCGATGCCGATACGCATATTCCACTTTATCAGAAAATGACCAGGGCTGTTCACGAACGAAATGGCAAAATTGTGATGCAAATTGTCCACGGAGGGGCAGAATCTGTATATGCTGCTGAAGGAACGGGTGATTATGTTGCGGTTTCTTTAACTGACGCCCAACCCGATTATGGAAGTCCTCCCAGAGTTTTAACAGAAGATGACATCCAAATTATCATTGAAGCATTTGGTCAATCTGCCCGACGTGTTCAGGAATCAGGTTTTGATGGGGTTCAAATTCACGGTGCCCATGGCTACCTGGTTAGTGAATTTCTTTCACCTACAACAAATCATCGGAAAGATAAATGGGGCGGTAGCCTGGAAAATCGAATGCGGTTTTTAATTGAAATCATTCGTGCCATAAAAAGGAATGTGACCAATGATTTTCCGGTTATGATCAAATTGGGCTGTCAGGACTATCTGCAGGGAAATGAAGGATTAACCATTGAAGAGGGCCAGAAGATTGCTCAGGCGATTGAAAAAGAAGGAATAGCCTTAATAGAAATCAGTCATGGTAGGGTTGGCAAAGCATTTGAAAAAAAAGAGATAAAGATAAAGTCTTCTGAAGATGAGGCATATATGCTGGAAACAGCAAAGGCCATCAGAAGTAAAGTGTCCATCCCCCTATGCCTGGTTGGAGGAATGAGAAGCCTTCCCGTACTGGAAGATATAATTGATAATGGAATCACTGACTGTATATCCATTTGTCGGCCATTCATTCGGGAACCGGAGTTTGTTAAACTTTTAAAAAGTAAGAAAAAGACCCGATCAGACTGCATCTCATGTTGGGGTTGTATCAATACAGATGAAACTGGCAAGAACCATGTTTATTGTCGCCCGTTGCAAAAAAGCAAATCCAATTAAAAGTTTAATTCTAAAAAACTGGAAATTTTTTAAAATAATGGATTTGATTCAAGTCATTTCTAGAATAAGCAGTTAGATACTAAAATTGAGATATTCAGCAAGCTGTTTTTTGATTAAAATAACTATTTCACGAATGATACAAAGTTCCTGGTCCAATGTTGTAACTGTGTTTCTTTAGCTCGTTCATCCTCCAGACTCCATATATTGACTCTTCCTTGGAATGATGAAGGATTTGTAGCTGGATAAATCCATGATATAATTTTTGCAGTATTCTTTCCAGGGTTTCGTTATGTTTGGCTAACTCACCCCCGGACTAGACCTTATACGATATTTCTGTTCGTCGGCTCATGATTTTGCTCCGGGCTTCCTTCAGACATTTCCTCACGAATTTGCCCTTACCTTTCGCTAGTAGTTAACGTTAATGTACTGAAAAAAAACCATTAACGGTGATCTTCCTACAGAGGGCTTTCACCTCATTAGTCTATACCCATGCTGGGCGTACCAAAAGTTTACAGACCGACCGCCACCGCGCCTTCGGTGGCTTGGAATTCGATGCTTAAAACAAGTAATTGCTGTCGCAAAGCTCGCCTCAGGCAGCGGCTGACACTGGCGTAATACCTATTGAACATCATACGATAAAATCAGGCTAAAATGGATAAATAAGAATGAACATTTAAAAATTATTCATACTAACACTCATTTTAACAACTATGTTTTTAACAGGATGTGACATAAAACTAGACTCGCATGCTGTTGATGCGAATGAATATCTACAGGCTGATAATACGCCAGCTGAATTATATAAAAAAAGCAACAAAGGTCATTTTTATAACCCTTTTAATTTTGGAAATACCGATTTTGGCAGGCTTATCCTAGTAAGCATCGATGATCATCCATCAATTAAGACTGTTGAACTTGTTGTTCAGAACGATAGCAAGGGAGCATTTGTCGTTGTCTATTACCACAATGGTAAAGTAGAAAATTATATCAACACACTTCTTTCTATCGACAAAAAATACCTAAAACCGAATGCAGATTGGGAAATTGCGGGTGAGCAGGATTTTGATTTTACTTTTGAAGATACTAACAATGGAATATCTTTCGTTCTTGATATTACAATCAAAAGTGGACAACGAATTAAAATTAAGTTGCGAGAGAACCGAGTAGATGCAAAAAAATATTCCTTTCTCGCTGCAATCGGTGCTGATTTGAGTGAAGTTAAAAGATTCCCGTTTATCTATTTGAGAGAAGCAGGATTTGTTCCAGTTGAAGGGACTGAAGTTAGTTTTGAAATTGACGGGAAAAAGATGGAATTGACAAAAATGCTTTAGGACAGTGTATTCCTTTACGCCCTTGCCATTTTATTGGAACGAAGAACGAGATGGTTATCTTTCACCAGAAAAATTTCTTGATACAAAAAAATACCAAAAGGATAATGCCGTATATTCTTTTATTGATAATAATGGTTCTTCCGGCTAAAGAATACTTTTACGTTGCTTTACTAAACGAAATGTAGCATTTTGAACTTCAAAAACAAATTGAGGAGGTCATATGTCAACAAGTCTTTTATTTCATGCTTTTGGTGTTCATGGATTCCAATTAAAGAAAACCGAA
>Ga0307989_1001386_pt1 | contig 13095 bp, 12 predicted proteins | sample EllFjometagen185_FD_203164 | JGI IMG/M metagenome (GOLD analysis project Ga0307989, IMG submission 203164) | Marine microbial communities from Ellis Fjord, Antarctic Ocean - #185 | ecosystem: Environmental > Aquatic > Marine > Unclassified | place: Southern Ocean | collected 2014-10-08 | reverse complement strand
ATTAACACAACTCAAAGAGATGGAATCATATTTGGAAGAAGATCTAGATAAACTACTGCCCTGGTCAGAGACTTTACCTGATAGCTGCAAGATTCAGGATTAAAAATGGGCGCTTTTGACGCTTACGATCAAAATGAACGCCCTGTCGGTTGCAGCGCCGAAGGACATGTGACCATATATTGTCCCATAGGTTGAGCAGCAGGCCCCTGACATGGAGTGAAAGGGGCGCTGACAACATGGCGAAGCTGAGGGTCTGTATTAAGAACGGAGGCAATGTGACCGAAATCAGGAAGAATCAGTCATATATCAGGGATATTGAAAAATCAAAAATCATAAAGAACAGGTACATGACAGATGGCTGCGGTGTGATGTATGATGTATATGGTAATATTGAAGTGCTGAAGAATGGACATCGAACAGGACTTTACAAAGCGCTTCGGGATCTAAGAGGAGCGTAAGGCATTGGCACAATGGGAATTTTTGTATTCTTTTCCTACAGTAGAGTTACGCAATCTCTGGTGTTCTTATCCTTGCATAAATATATAGCTGATGCTATAATGTCATTGCTTAATATTTATTGTATCTGAAGAGTGGGTTTGCCCGCTCTTTAATACTGTTAGGAGGGATTTTATGTCAGTAAGTATTGTTAATAAAGTTCAGGCTATTGCTGAAGAGATTGTTAAGGAAAAAAATATAGAGCTGATTGACGTTGAATTCATTAAGGAAGGTCCTGATAAATTCCTCAGAATATACATATATAAAAGTGGTGGAGTAGGAATTGGTGACTGTGTGACTGTGCATAAAGAGCTTGACAAAAGAATTGATAATCAACTTGAAATACCAGGGCCGTACATTATGGAAGTTTCATCACCGGGATATGACAGGGCGTTTAAAGATGCGGATTACCATCGGTACATGGGAGAAGAAGTTGAAATTAAACTATATAAACCGTTAGATGGTGTTAAAAAATATTCAGGTGTTTTAAAAAGTTATGATAATGGAATTATAACCGTTGAAACAGAAAAAGGAACACTTGAATTTAATGAAACAGAAACAGCGAAAGTCAATAGGATATTTAAAATCTGATTGAGAACAAAGGAGGAGAAGTATGGCTTCAGAACTAATAGGCGCCATAAGGCAAATAGAGCGCGAAAGAGGAATAGATGCTGAGATACTGATAGAAGCTCTTGAAAAAGCGCTTGAGTCAGCATATAAAAAAAATTACGGAGTATCATTTGAACCAAAAGTGGTAATAGACCAGGAATCAGGTGAAATAAGGGTTCTTAGACTTAAGACCGTTGTTGATGAAGTATATGACGAAGAAATTGAAATTTTACTTGAAGAAGCTTTAGAATACGGTGATGTTGAACTTGGTGATGAACTTCAATTTGAAGAATACCTCGATCCGCACGCTTTTGGCAGGATTGCAGCACAGACAGCAAAACAGGTTATCATGCAAAAAATCCGTGAGGCTGAGCGAGAAAAATTATACGATATTTATGATAATAAACTTAAAGATATAGTTGCAGGCGTAATTAGAAGAATTGAAAAAGATACAGTTTATCTGGATCTTGGTAATACTGAAGCTGTTATGTCGCAGCGTGAGCAGGTAGGTAGCGAACATTATTCTATTGGCTCAAGACTTAAGGTATATGTAACAGAAGTTAAAAAAGCTAACAGAGGACCACGAATTTATGTATCCAGAACTCACCCCGACTTAGTTAAGCGATTATTTGAACTAGAAGTACCTGAAATACAAAACGGTATTGTTGAAATAAAAGCAATAGCCAGAGAAGCTGGGTCAAGAACGAAAATCGGTGTATTTTCAAATGATCCAAACGTAGATGCAGCAGGTGCATGTATCGGACATAGGGGAATTAGAGTTACATCTGTTGTTGATGAACTTCGCGGTGAAAAGATAGATATAATTGAATGGAATCCGAATATTGGGGCATTTATATCTAATAGCTTGAGTCCTGCTGATGTAATCAGGGTAGATATATTTGAAGGTTATAATGAAGACGATGTAGAGGAAAATAAAGCAAGGGTTACTGTTCCTGATAATCAGTTGTCGCTGGCAATTGGAAAAAGCGGTCAAAATGCACGTTTAGCAGCCCGTTTAACAGGATGGAAGATTGATATAATTCCTGAATCCGAACTTCGGAATATAATAGAAGGTGAATTACTGCATTCTCAGGATGAAAGAGTAGTAGAGATAGCAAGTCCTCTTGATGATCTTTTTATGGATATTCCAATGGATGACGAAGATATAATTGCTGCAACAGAAGTCAGTGAGGCTGCAGAGATTGCAGCTCAAACTGAAGCAGATGAGACTGAAGAAGTTACTGAAGAAGTTATTGAAGAAGCTACTGAAGAAGTTATTGAAGAAGCTACTGAAGAAGTTATTGAAGAAGCTACTGAAGAAGTTACTGAAGAAGCTACTGAAGAAGTTACTGAAGAAGTTATTGCGGAAGTCATTGAGGACGTCGATACTGAAGTTGATGAAGAGGTCACTGGAGAAGAGGAATAAAACATATGAAAAAAGTTCCTATGCGCATGTGCATTGCCTGCAAAGAGATGAATACTAAGAAGTCTTTAGTACGGGTTGTATCTTCAAAAGAAGATGGAGTTTTTGTGGATTCCACCGGGAAGAAATCCGGGAAGGGCGCCTACGTTTGTAAAACAACTGCATGTATTGTAAAAGCAAAGAAGATATCTGCATTAAAGCGGGCGTTTGAACGTGAGATACCCGAAGAAGTATATAGGGAACTTGAAAAATATGCCAAATGATATTAATGGTGTTTACTCTGCTATAGGTATGGCAAACAGAGCAGGTAAACTTGTAACCGGTATAGAGGGTTGTATAAAGGCAATAAGAGCAGAGGCGGTTAATCTGGTTGTATTATCAGAAGAAGCCTCAGAGAACACTAGGAAGAAAATTATAAATGCCTGCAATTATAGAAAAGTAACTTGCATGGAATACGGGAAGGGCGGAATGCTTGGAAAAATGACCGGTAAGACTCACAGGATAGTGATAGGGGTTAGGGATAAAAACCTCAGTAAACTTATTTTATCCAAAATGCAACACGAACGGGAGTTATTGAATGAGTAAAAAAATCAGCGAGATTGCAAAGGAACTGGATGTAAAACCGGGAGTCGTCATGACTAAGCTTAGACAGCTTGGTATTGACGTCAGCAGCATAGCGTCGCAAATCAGCCCTGAGAACCAGAGTAAATTAATGGAATCTATGGGTAAAGGAAAAGGCATTACTACGAGAAGAGTTACGAAAGTATCTAATTCAGGTAATGTTATTTCTAATAAGAAAGTTATTACAAAAGCTCAGCCAAAATCAGGCAGACAAAAGGAAAATAGTAAATATATTGTTGGAGATAATTCCTCTGATTTAATGAGTGGTATGGTAAGAGATGGGAAAAATGCACCAAAGGTTGTAACCAAAGTTGAAAAAGCGGAAGTTAAACCCAAAGTTGTTAAAAAGGCAACACCCAAACCTGCTCCAAAACCTAAGCTAAAAGTTACAGTTATTAAAAAGCAGCATCATGAGGAAATTCCTGAAGAGCCTCAGGTAGCAGTTGTGCCTGTTGAAGAAGCTGTACCAGCTGAAAGTATTAAAGTTCAGGAAAAACAAGATACACAGACAACAGATAAAGAAATAGCTAAGGTAGAAAAACCTGAAAAATCTGTTGAACCAGTTAATACTGAAAAATCTGTTAAACCAATTAATACTGAAAAAACTGTAAAAGTTGTAAAGAAAAATGAAACACCTGTTGAGAAGAAAGTTCAGGTAAAAAATGATACAGCCCAAAAAGATCCTGAGAGAAAACTTGGCTTAACAGGTCGAAAAATTGATCTAAACCCACCTAGAAGACCTGAACCACCAAAAAATAAACCAAGAACAATTAACACAACTTACAACAGACCATTTAATAGAAATACAAATACCAGTACGAATACAAGACCGGGAACTAGCTCAGGACCAGGAGCAAGACCAGGAGCAAGACCAGGACAACGACCAGGTTCAAGCCCAGGTCAGAGATCGAATACTTCTAAGCCTGATAAACCGGTAACGACTGTAAATACAAGACCTAATAAAAAAATTGCGAAATTAACTTATAAAAAAGGCGCAAAAACACCGGATAAGTCAGATGCTAATAAAAAGACAACGACAAGCAGAACAAGTTATACAAATACAAAAACCAATAAATACAGAAAAAATAGGTTTGTTGGTGGCGGTATGCGAAATGTAAACGAAGTTTTGTCTGAAGATTTTATTCTCAATGAATATTACAGTGATGATAATATTAGAATCAGAAGAAGTAATAGAAAAGACGATTTGAGACCAAGAAAAGAAGTATTGTCAAGAGTAAAACTTCCTGAAATGATGACAGTAAAATTCTTTGCCGAAAAAATCAAAAAGCAGAATTCTGATGTAATCATGAAACTTATGTCTCTTGATATAATAGCTTCAATAAATGATGAGATTGATTTTGATACGGCATTACTTGTTGCAGATGAGTATAAAATATTAGCAGAGCTTGAAGCAACAGTAACTGAAGAAGATATTCTTTTTGATGATAATGTTGAAGATTCAGAAGAGAGTTTGGTTAGCAGAGCACCTGTTGTTGTAGTTATGGGTCATGTTGACCATGGTAAAACCAGTCTTCTCGACACAATTAAGAATACAGATGTTGTTGCAACTGAAGCCGGTGCAATTACACAGCATGTTGGTGCTTACAGTGTTCATGTAAAGGACAGAAATATTACTTTCCTTGATACACCGGGTCATGAAGCATTTACTTCCATGAGACGTAGAGGAGCCCAGGTAACAGATATAGCAATAATTGTTGTCGCTGCTGATGATGGTATAATGCCTCAGACAGTTGAAGCACTTAATCATGCAAAAGATGCAGGCGTATCTATAATCGTCGCAATTAATAAAATTGATCTGCCGGCTGCAAATCCGGAAAAAGTTAAACAAGGGCTTACAGAATATGGTATCGTTCCTGAAGAATGGGGCGGAGATGTAATATGTGTGCCTGTTTCAGCAAAAACAGGCGAGAATATTGAAAATCTGCTTGAAATGGTTCTGCTGACGGCAGACATGCTTGAACTGAAAGCTAATCCTGACAGACAGGCAAAGGGAACAGTTGTTGAGTCAAAACTTGATGCTCATAAAGGTGTTATTGCTACTGTTCTGATTCAAAATGGAACATTGAGAACCGGAGACTGTATCATTAGCGGAACCTCTGTCGGAAGGGTCAGAGCAATGACCGATGACAAAGGCGAAGAAATTGAAGTTGCTGGCCCATCTACTCCTGTGGTTGTACTTGGACTTGATGAAGTACCTGGTGCAGGAGAAACATTCTATTCTGTTGAAGATGAAAAAACTGCAAGAAATCTTGCAGATAGAAGAAGATTTGATAAGCAACAGCAACGTACTTCTAAAAAACCTGCAACACTTGAGGAATTATTTGAACAAATCCAGGAAGGTGAAGTTAAAGAATTAAAAATTATTGTTAAAGGCGATGTCAGAGGCTCGGTTGAAGCTGTAACGCAGTCATTGGAAAAACTGACAAATGAAGAAGTTACTGTAAAAGTAATACATGGTGCAGCCGGAACAATTAGTGAAAGTGATATAAGCCTTGCTGAAGTCTCAGGTGCCATTGTAATAGGGTTTAATGTCAGACCGGGCAATAACGTAACTCAAGCAGCAAAAGATGCTGGTGTTGATGTGAGACTATATAAAATAATATACAATGCTGTTGAAGATGTTGAAGCTGCCATGAAGGGAATGCTTGATCCTAAATTTGAAGAAGTTGTTACAGGGCATGCCCAGATAAGACAGATATTCAAGGCTTCCGGAGTTGGTACAATAGCAGGCTGTATGGTAACAGATGGTAGTATAAAAAGAAATTCAGATATAAGAGTAGTCCGCGATGGAATAGTAGCATATGAAGGAAAACTAGCCTCATTAAAGAGATTCCAAGATGATGCTAAAGAAGTTCAGTCAGGATTTGAATGCGGATTGTCCGTTGAGAAGTACAATGATATTAAAGAAAATGACGTTATCGAAGGCTTTGAGATGGTCGAGATCAAGGAGTAAAATTGACAAAAAGAAATGAACGAATCAGCATGGAGCTAAAAAAAGAAATTAGTAAGATTCTACAGAGCGAGATAAAAGACCCACGGCTGACAGCTATGCCGGGGGTTATCGCTGTGAAGGTAACTGAAGATATGAGTTATGCTGATGTTTTTGTAAGCTTGTATGGAGATGAGAAATCAAAAGCGGAAACACTTAAAGCAATAGAAAGTGCTTCAGGCTTTATAAGAAGGCAACTTTCTCAAAGATTAAAATTAAGGTATGTCCCGGTACTTAGATTCAACTGTGATGATTTTATAGAACAAGGTTTTAGAATAAATAGCATACTAGACTCATTGAATAAAGAAAGAAAAGAATAATAATGAAACCTGATGAATTTTACACAAACTTTTCAAAAATGCTAAAAGATGGTAATTCTTTTATAGTTCTTCCGCATGTATCTGCTGATGGCGATGCAATCGGGAGTTCTTTAGGTATGGAGAGTTTTCTAAAAGCAAATGGAAAGAACGTTCGTATTGTGATGGATGAAAATACTCCGGATAAATATCAGTTTCTTGACGAGGATAATGTTCTTGAAGTTTATAACCCTGAATTAGATTATAGAGCAGATATTTGTATAGCTCTGGACACAGGTGACATAAGAAGACTTGGAAACAGACAAAAGATATTCAATAGCCCTGTAACATGGAATATTGACCATCATAAAACAAATACTGAATTTGCTCAGAATAATTATGTCGATTTAAATGCAGCATCGACTGGTGAGATAGTTTTTGGTATTTATAAACATTTTAAAACTGAAATTAGTATAAAAACTGCAAAAGCGCTATTTACTGCAATAAGTACTGACACAGGTGGCCTAAGATATTCCAACACAACACCGGCCAGTATGCGGATATGTGCAGATCTTCTTGAATCTGGTGTAGATGTGGCTGAGATATCTCACAGGGTTTTTGATATGACTCCTTATAGGAAATTATTACTTAAAGCAGTTGCAATTGAGAATATGAGAATGCATTTTTCAGGTAAACTTGCACTAATAACATTGAAAAGTGAAGATTACGCTTTCCTTTTAGGGAAAGATGAGTATTTTGACGGGATCGTAAATATTGCAAATAATACTGAAGGTGTTTTAACTGGAATATTAATGAGAGAAACTTCTGAAGGAGAAATAAAAGTTAATTTAAGGTCATCCACTGATGATATTGATGTTGCTGAGTTTGCAAATTCAAATGGTGGAGGCGGACACATTAGGGCTGCTGGATTTTCAATAAAAGACCGTGAGTTCAGTGAAGTTTATGACCAAATCATTAAGTATTTTGGAATATTGTTGGAAAAACATGACAATAAATGGAGTAATTAATCTTAATAAACGAAAAGGCATTTCTTCTTTCAAAGCCGTTAGGGAAGTTAGAAGAGCTGTAGGAGCTTCTAAAGCCGGGCATACAGGTACATTGGATCCTGAAGCCACCGGTGTCCTACCGATATGTCTTGGAAAAACTACAAGAATCGTCGATTATCTTATGAAAACTGAAAAAGAGTATTATGTAAAAATGTTTTTAGGTATAAAAACAGATACTTATGATCTCGAGGGGACTGTTATTGGCGAGAAAGATATCAGTAATCTGGATTTTTCTGAAATAAAAAAAACTATTATTTCTTTTAACGGTTCAATAATGCAGGTACCACCCATATATTCGGCAATTAAAGTTAATGGTAGAAAGCTTTATGATTATGCAAGAAAAGGGGAAACAGTTGAAATAAAACCCCGAAATGTTGAAATATATTACACAAATGATATCATTATAGTGAATTCTGCTTATATGGATTATAGTGTTTGTGAGGTTGATTTTACGGTAGGGTGTTCAAAAGGGACATATATTCGAAGTCTTTGTCGTGATATTGGAGAGACTCTTGGCTGTTATGGGCTTATGGCAGGATTAACAAGATCAATAACGGGTAAATTTAACCTAGAAAATGCTTATACTATTGAAGATATTGAAACTGCAGTAGAAAAAGGACAAATTGATAATATTATTGTTCATGCAGATGATTTAATGGATTTACCAATATTAATTTTAGATCTAGTTCAGTATGATTCATATTTGAATGGAAGAAAAGTTGTTATGACAGGTAAAGAAAAAGGTGAATACTTGGTTAAATCAGACAAAGGTGAAACAATAGGAATCGGGACAGTCGATGATGCTGAAAATTTGAAAGGCAGAAAAAGACTTATATGAAAATAATTGATTCAAAAGATATTATTGAAAAACATGTTGAGTACGGAATCGGACTTGGGAATTTTGATGGTGTTCACAGAGCACATGAATTTCTTATTACTGAACTCGTAAATGATTGTAAAAAAAGAAACATTAAATCTATGATATATACCTTTAGAAAGCATCCAGGAAATATTTTAGAGGGGAATAGTATCAAATTAATATCTACTTTAGAAAGAAGAATTGAAAGATTTCGAGAATTGGGTATTGATTGTCTTTGTTTGGTTGATTTTACCAGGGAATTTGCAGATATTACAGCACGTTCATTTGTAAAGAAAATACTTAAAGAAAAGTATAATACAAAACTTGTAGTTACAGGTTTTAATTATAGGTTTGGTAAAGAGGGAAAAGGGAACACAGAGCTTCTGGAAAAAATGGGTAATGAACTTAACTTCGATGTATTGATAGTTCCGCCGGTAATGCTTGAAGATCAGGTTATCAGCTCAACACATATCAGAGAAAAAATAAAAGAAGGCGAAATGGAGTCTGCTAGAAATATGATGGGCAGAAACTACTCAATTAGAGGCATAGTAGAATACGGTAATAAAATTGGAACAGAAATTGGTTTTCCAACAGCAAATATAAAGCCATTAAAAGATTTTGCACTTCCAAAATCAGGAGTTTACTTCACAAATACTATTGTTGATGGAAAAATTTATAACAGTATAACTAATATTGGCAATAAACCAACTATCACTGATAGTAAACAGGTAGTTATTGAAACACACATATTTAATTTCAACAATTTACTATATGGTAAAAATATTGAAGTGAAGTTTATCAGTATGATTAGGGAAGAAAAGAAATTTTCTTCAATTAAAGCACTTAAGAAAAATATAATTGCAGATATAAAACTTGTTAAAAAGCAATTTGTAAAATAATTACTTTTACTTGTTAGCATATAATACTTATGATAGAATATTTTCAGCTCTGAACGGAGGTAAATTAAATGACAACAGTATCATTCCCGAATCTTTTCGGTGGTTTTGACATTAATGTCAGCCGAGTGGCATTTTCAGTTTTTGGCATTGACATATACTGGTATGGATTAATAATCGGTATAGGTTTTGCCCTTGCAGTTTTTCTTGCTTTAAGAAATACTAAAAGACATGGCTTAGAAGAAGATGATGTTATTAACATTTTGTTAATTGCTGTTCCTGTAGCAATAATTTTTGCGCGACTTTTTTATGTGGCCTTTTATTCGAAAAACTGGACATTTTCAGAAATTATTAATATAAGAGACGGTGGCCTAGCAATATATGGTGGTATAATCGGTGGATTTGGTGCCGCAGCTATATATGCGAAAATTAAAAAATTGAGTTTTCTTGCGCTTGGAGATTTAGCGGGACCTTATTTTGCGTTGGCACAGGCAATAGGCCGATGGGGTAATTTTGTTAACCAGGAGGCTTTTGGATATAATACAAATCTTCCATGGGGAATGACAAGTATCCCGATATCAAATGAATTGAATATTATGGCAGCAAAGGGAATTGATGTTAATCCATACCTTCCTGTTCATCCGACATTTTTGTATGAATCTATTTGGAATATACTTGTATTTACATTATTGGTTATCCTGAGCAGACATAAAAAATTCAATGGACAGATATTCTGTCTGTACATGGCATTATATGGCTTTGGAAGAATGTTTATTGAGGGGCTTAGAACAGACAGCCTGATGCTTGGTGGTATTCGGGTAAGTCAATTAATAGGACTTTTATTCTTCCTTATTTTCGGCGGTGTTCTGTTGTTTATTTTCCTTAAGGATCGCAAAGAGAAAAAAGATTCTAAAGAATTGGATGACATTGAAACAGGGAAATCAGAATATGCATCTATTCTTGATAATAAGAGGTCTGATGATGAAAATGAAGTTGCAGCAGAAGAAGTAGAAGTTATTAAAGAAGTAGAAGTTAGTATAGAAGAATTAGAAATAGAAGACAAATCAAAACCAGAATAGAAACATCAATAATAAGACAAAAAGCACCGTTATTCGGTGCTTTTCTAATATTCTTTTGTAAAGTTATTCATAAAAAAAGAACAATTATAATAGTTCATTTTTAGGTCGGAGCGACAGGATTAGCCATTGCGTACTTGAAACTCGTGCGCAAGCCCCGTGTTTTTTTTGAAAACATTCGGACAAGTTCAAATCCAAATAGCGTACCGCAGAATCTTGGAATTCAGCGAGGAACGCCATATGTCAGGAAACAAATTTCGCTTACCCATAATGTAACGGAGCTAAATTTGTTTGTTACAGGTTAAAAGTAAAATAAAAGAAGCTGTCTTTTTGAGACAGTTTCTTTTGCTTTGGTCGGAGCGACAGGATTTGAACCTGCGACCCCTTGACCCCCAGTCAAGTGCTCTACCAAGCTGAGCCACGCCCCGATAAACTTATGTAAATCAAGAATAATATTACTTTAATGCTTTCTGCATTATAGCATAGAAAATATTTACATGTAAAGATATTATGAACATGTAAAAACAAGTTTAATCAAAAACTTTATTTTTGTTAAAATATGTTATATAATATAAAAAACATAGGATAAACACGTAATTAACAAAACTATAAAAATTAGTATACAAATGAAACCCGGGGGGTCGGGATTAATGACAAATGAAAACAATTTCTTCGAGAACAATATAGTTTATATTGCTGGCGAAGTATCTAGGGAACCAAAGTACAGCCATGAAATCTATGGTGAAAAGTTTTATATTTTCAACATGGATGTGGAGCGTCTGAGTAAATCGCATGACACAATTCCTGTGTTGGTTTCAGAACGTTTAGTTACAATTGAAAAATTGAAAAATGGAGCTCCTCTTGAAGTAGAAGGGCAATTTCGTTCATATAACAATACAATTAATGGTCATAGTAAATTAATATTAAATGTTTTTGCGCGTGAGGCAAGACTTGTTGATAGCCTTGAACATATTAATAACAGAAACTCTGTTTTCTTTGATGGATTTATATGCAAAAAACCTAATTATAGAACAACTCCTTTTGGAAGAGAAATTACAGATATGCTTCTAGCAGTAAACAGAGCATATAATAAATCTGATTATATCCCATGTATTTGCTGGGGGAGAAATGCACGTTTCTGCGAAAAACTCCAGGTTGGAATGAACTTAAAACTATGGGGTCGAATACAGAGCCGTTTTTATGAGAAAAAAATAGATGCCGATACGGCTGTCAAAAAAGTAGCATATGAAGTTTCAGTTACAAAACTTGAGGCTACTAAAGATGAAGAACCGCTAAAGGTTCAGAATCAGTAAATTCCGGAGGTGAAAAATGAAAGGATTAAAAATAGACCTCACTAATTGTGAAGGTTTTTTTAATGAGAATGAATTCAAAGATGAGCTGAATAAAGCAGAAAAAATGTCAAAATTACTTAATTCAGGTAATGGCCGGGGGAATGATTTTCTAGGATGGCTTAATCTTCCTATGAATATAGATCATAATGAGTTGGCTCGAATAAAACTGGCTGCTGCAAAAATTTCAGAACAAGCTGAATATTTAATTAATATTGGAATCGGTGGGTCATATCTTGGAGCTCGAGCAGTAGATGAAGCTTTATATTTAGCAGATAACGGAACAAAGCTTCTATATGCAGGAAATGGTCTAAGCGGAACAGAAATGAAAAGGTTGCTTGCACTGATAGAAAATAAAGAAGTTGCTTTAAATGTTGTTTCGAAATCAGGGACAACAACAGAACCTGCAATAGCATTTCGTATTCTTAAAGAAAAAATGGACAAAAAATATGGAAAAGAAGCATATAAAAGGATTTTTGCTGTTACTGATAAAAGTCGTGGAGCAGTTAAAAGTATCTATGATAGAGAAGGGTATGAAAGTTTTATAATTCCTGATGATATTGGAGGAAGGTACAGTGTTTTAACTCCGGTGGGATTGCTTCCTCTTGCAGCTGCAGGTGCTGATATTGATTCATTGATAAAAGGTGCTTTAGAGTCATATCATGATTGTAAATTAAGTAATAATTCTTGTCTGAAGTATGCAGCAGCAAGAAATCTTTTATATAAAAAGGGATATTCAACAGAGATAATGGCTGTATATGAAAGTTCTCTTAGGTTTTTTAGCGAGTGGTGGAAACAGCTTTATGGTGAAAGTGAAGGTAAGGAAAATAAAGGTATTTTCCCTGCATCAGTTGTTTTTAGTGCTGATTTGCATTCTATGGGTCAGTATATTCAACAGGGGCTTAGAAATATTTTTGAAACAGTTATCAGTATTGAACAAGCACCTATGGATATTTCAATTCCGAATACAGGAAGTGATGAGGATGGGCTTGGATATCTAGCAGGTGAGAATATGAATTATGTAAATAATATTGCTATGCAAGCAACAGTAAATGCGCATGTATCAGGCGGGGTTCCAAATATTATTCTTAGTATACCGAAGCAAGATGCATATAATATTGGTAAAATGGTTTACTTTTTTGAATATGCGTGTGCAGTCAGCGGTTATATGCTGGGGGTCAATCCGTTTGATCAACCCGGTGTAGAGGCTTACAAAAAAGAAATGTTCAGAATGTTGGGTAAACCGGGTTATTAAAATAATATCATTACCTCACAACAAAATAATGGTATAATCTTTTAAGATTGATTGAGGGGTATATATGAAGGAATTTTTAAAGGTTTTATTGTTGTCTATGGTTCCCTTAATAGAACAAAGGGGAGCTATTCCTTTGGGA
>Ga0307989_1001385_pt1 | contig 13096 bp, 7 predicted proteins | sample EllFjometagen185_FD_203164 | JGI IMG/M metagenome (GOLD analysis project Ga0307989, IMG submission 203164) | Marine microbial communities from Ellis Fjord, Antarctic Ocean - #185 | ecosystem: Environmental > Aquatic > Marine > Unclassified | place: Southern Ocean | collected 2014-10-08 | reverse complement strand
CTCAAATCATTCAGGGTGAAAGAGACACTAATCTCACATCTTTGCTTTTCATAACAAGAGAACTTGGCAAATTGGAAGGGATCTCATCCGCGCACGCAGTTCCCGACCAGCGTATCACAAGTGTCAAGGATGATTTCCTTCGTCTATACGAGAGCCTTATTGAGAAGGTGGGATTAAGCGAAAGCATGAGAATGCAGGATCAACAATTAGAAAAGAACCATTTCGACCATGATCATTATTAATTGATCTGAAATAACCACATATAAATCTCTACCAAACTGAGATTCACAACTAACGCCTGAGCAACCGCTTGGGCGTTTTCGCATCTTCCAAGACAAACAGAAAGGAATCCAATATGAATATTGGCTATGCCCGTGTTTCAACTGCGGACCAAAACTTAGATTTGCAGAAAGACGCATTGAACAATGCCGGCTGTGAACAGATCTATACTGATAAAATGTCAGGTACTAAAACTGAACGACCCGGACTTGAACAAATATTAGGTACTCTCAGGAAGGGAGATACTCTTGTAGTATGGAAATTAGATCGCCTGGGTAGATCATTAACCCATTTGATCAAAGTAATGAACATTCTCGATGAACGAGGAATCTATTTCAGAAGCGTCCAGGAGTCACTTGATACTTCAACCCCTGGTGGAAAACTCATCTTCCATGTATTCGGTGCATTGGCTGAATTTGAAAGAGATATCATCCGTGAAAGGACAATGGCTGGATTAGCTGCAGCAAGGGCACGGGGAAGAGTCGGTGGGAGACCTCGGAAACTGTCAAAGAAACAGGTCGAGATGGCTAAAAAGCTTATCAACGATCCTACGATCCCTATTGAGGATATCTGTAAAACGCTGGGTGTGTCTAAAGCAACATTATACCGGTATGTTAAGAATGAACTATCGTAGTAATTGTTGATTTGGTACTGAGGACCAATGAAAGGTAAACGGGCTTGGGAACCCCTAATAGGGGATTGAAAATTCTAGTTTGCACGGAGGTACTTAGTTGAAAAGTATGGTAAGATTGGCTGCGTTTAGAGGGGGCGGGCTTTTATTGCGGTGTTTTAAACCTTTCGCATGAAAGGTTTTTCAGTAAATCAACCTATCGAGCATTCATGCAATTACCCAGTACACCAATCCAAAGTGTGGCACTGATAAGTCCTAAAGTAAGTTATGTTACTCCAGCAACTGTTTTGGGGCACATGGGTAACACCTATCTATTATTTAGCTATCCCAGCTAATCCTATTGCATCCTAATATCGTAATGCTATATTTTCAGCATCAAATTGGAGGTAAATCATGGGAAATAAAGTGATTGATCAAGGTCGATGGTTATCAATCGATGAAATTGCCGTACACCTCGGAATAAAAAAGGATACTGCATACAAATGGGTCGCTAAGAAACATATGCCAGCTCATAAAGTAGGGCGTCTACTAAAATTTGATAAAGCTGAGATTGATCATTGGGTAAAGTCCGGTGCTGCTAAAACACGAGCTAAATAATTGACAGTAATTCCAGCAATAGTAAAAATGATGGACCTATGATTTGAAAAATATTGTACTATGAAGATACTCGACAACATTAATTCCCTATTTGGGGATGAGATCAAAGATAAGCTCGAACATGGGTCTAAGCTCAAAGTCGCAGCATCCTGCTTTTCAATCTATGCCTACGAAGCTCTCAAAAAGGAACTCTCATCAATAGAATCACTTCAATTCATTTTCACTGCCCCAAGCTTTGTAGCCGGTGAGACTATTGACAAGATCAAGAAAGAGCACCGCCAGTTCCATATCCCTGGTGGAGATGTAGAACGGGACCTCCATGGTAGCCAATTTGAGATTCGACTTAAGAACCGACTAACCCAAAGAGCTATTGCAAAAGAATGTGCTGAGTGGATTCGTAAAAAAGCATCTTTCCGATCCAATGCCTCAGATTCCTCAATGCAACAGTTCGCTTGTGTTAAAAGTAACGAACAGAATACAGCATTTATGCCCCTTCATGGCTTTACAGCAGTCGATTTGGGGTACCAACCTGGTAATGCAGTTTCAAATTTTATTAATATGGTAGAGGAAGCTCCTCTAGCGTCTTCCTATATAGAATTGTTCAATGAAATATGGAATGACCAATCAAAGTTGGAAGATGTTACTCAGACAATCATTCAACACATTGAAACCGTTTATAGAGAGAATTCACCGGAACGTATCTATTTCCTGATTCTGTATAATATCTTTAGTGAATTCCTTGAAGATATCAATGAAGACGTGCTCCCAAACGACAGGACTGGGTATCAAGATTCTGTCATCTGGAATAAACTATTCAATTTTCAGAAAGATGCCTCGACCGGAATCATTAACAAGCTGGAGAAGTTTAACGGCTGTATTCTGGCAGATAGCGTTGGATTAGGTAAAACCTATACAGCTCTAGCGGTAATCAAATACTATGAACTCAGGAACAAATCTGTCCTGGTTCTCTGTCCTAAGAAGCTTGCTGACAATTGGTTGAACTTCAATCGCAATCTTAAGACAAATCTGTTCACAAAAGACCGCTTCAATTACGATGTACTCTGTCATACTGATCTACAACGCACAACCGGCGAATCATTTGGAACTCGCCTGGATCGTGTAAACTGGGGTAACTATGATCTAATAGTCATCGATGAATCCCATAACTTTAGAAACAACGATACCTTTAAAGATCGGGAAACACGCTATCAGAAATTGATGAATACTGTTATAAAGGAAGGGGTAAAGACCAAGGTATTGATGCTCTCAGCAACACCTGTGAATAATCGTTTCATCGATCTTCGGAATCAGCTTGCACTCGCTTATGAGGGCGACTCGGAGATCCTTCAAAAACAGCTAGGGACTGAGCGTTCTATTGAGGATATCTTTCGCAATGCACAAACGGTATTCAATCAATGGTCTAAACTCAAACCATCAGAGAGAACTGCAGCGTCCATTCTTGAGAAACTTGACTTTGATTTCTTTGAACTCTTAGATAGTGTGACCATTGCCCGTTCACGTAGACACATCGAAACCTTCTATGATACAAAAGACATTGGGCGCTTTCCGACCAGACTGAAACCCCTAGCTTTTCGAAGCCCGCTTACTGCAAGAGAGGATGTCCCAGAGTTCAATGACATCTATCAACAGCTTACTATGCTCAATCTCTCAGTGTATGCCCCTGTTAGCTATATATTAGCCAGTCGAGTGGCAAAGTATGAAGAACTGTATGATACCCAAGTCGAGGGGGGCAGAGGACGCCTCAGGCAGGTAGACCGTGAACGAAGTCTTCAATCTCTGATGACAACAAACCTATTGAAACGTCTTGAAAGTTCGGTTGAAGCCTTTCGGTTAACCTTAGATGGATTAAGAAAGAACAATGCATCTATGCTTGAGCGGATTACTAAATACCAGGAATCTGGTGATCAAATTGGTATTGAAGATTGGTCCAAAACAATAACTGACCTTGAGGATGAAGATGAGGAAATGATTGGGCTAAGTGATGACCTAATTGGAGGAAAGATCAAGATCAGTCTTGCTGATATGGATTTACTTTCCTGGGAGCATGATCTCACCTCAGATTTATTAATTATTGAGGATCTCTTAGCCAGTATGAAAAAGGTCACTGTCAAAGACGATGCTAAAATTCAGCACTTACTGTCTCATATCGAAGCTAAAGTCAGTAATCCTTTGAACCCTGGAAATCGAAAGATACTACTATTCACGGCTTTTGCGGATACTGCGAATTATCTATACAACAATCTTGCTACTGTTCTTAATGAGCAGCAAGGCGTTCATGTGGCTAAAGTAACTGGAGGGGATAGCCCCAAGAACACACTGAAGAAGGGATATGATTATCAGAGTATCCTGACGATGTTTTCTCCGATTGCTAAAGAAAAACACCTGATTATGCCTGATGAACCTGGGGAGATAGATATTCTCATTGCGACAGATTGTATCTCGGAAGGTCAGAATCTGCAGGACTGTGACTATCTAATCAATTATGATATTCATTGGAATCCTGTCCGAATTATCCAGAGATTTGGCCGCATAGATCGTATTGGCTCTCAGAATGAGTCTATCCAGCTGGTAAACTATTGGCCGGATATCTCTTTAGATGAATATATAAATCTCAAAGAACGTGTTGAAAATCGAATGGTCATCGTTGATGTGAGTGCCACAGGTGATGACAATGTTCTAACAGCAAAAACCTCTGATATCTCATTTCGGAAGGAACAGCTAAGGAGGCTCCAGGAGGAAGTGGTTGAACTAGAAGACCTCAAAACTGGGGTGACAATAACTGATTTAGGGCTCAATGATTTCAGAATGGATTTAATCCACTATATGAAAAGTAATGCTGACCTGCCGGGCTTGCCAACAGGGATGCATGCTGTTGTTGATGCAAAACCTGATATTGGATTGCATCCAGGAGTACTCTTTATTCTAAGAAATAGGAATTCAGCACTCAAAGTCAATCAGATGAATCGACTGCACCCATACTATATAGTCTATGTCAATGATGAAGGGGAGATAGTGACCCCTCAAAATGAAGTTAAGCGCCTATTGGATCTAATAAGGACAGGTTGCAAGGGTATTGATGAGCCAGTTTCAGCAATCTGCAATATCTTTAATAAGGAAACCCGAGACGGTAGACGGATGGATAAGTATTCATCGTTATTGACAGAAGCAGTAAGGCATATTCTGGATACAAAAGGTGAGGATGATATAGAAAGTCTGTTCTCTGGAAGTAAAACGAGTGCCTTGATAACCGGATTTACCGGAATGGATGATTTTGAGCTAATTGCATTCTTAGTTGTGAAAGATACTAACTTTTGATTCAGCATATCATTGACTTTCCATCAAGCGCCAGGGTTGATCGGATTATTTCTAAAAAGAAGATCTATGACAAGTCGGATGTCACGAACAGGGTGAAGAAGATCTTCATTGACAAGATAGAACAGGTCCGTTGGCTCTATAAGCTTAGTCCAGAAACTATCAATATACCTGCAACTGAAACTGTCCAGGAACTTCAGGTCTTTTATCTTCGATTGAAGAAATCTGATAAGACCGAGGATATCTTAATTCAGATTGACAAATCTATCCCTTCGCCCATTCTATTCATTCTCCAATTTGAAAAACGGATTCGGTATGTCGCTAGTTATAAAAGACCTAATCAAGCTGATCATTCGAAGTGGGTCACCAGTGAGTATTTTAGTAGTGGTTGGATCCCGGAATCGAGTGACCATAAGCCTTTACCCGTTACAATAAATATGGAAGCAATTTATCATCACTTCCTGAGATGGCTTATTCCAATAAAGATGCGTAAGAATGAAGATATCTCTAGTTTAGTACAGCGTGCGGAGCTACTGAGGATCAAAGAACGAGAGCATGAACGGCTCAATTCGAAGCTTCACAAAGAAAAGCAATTTAACCGTAAGGTTGAGATCAATACAGAGCTGAAAACCATTAGTGCAGAGATTAATAGACTTTCACTCCTGGCAAATTCAAATACATAGGAAGAAATGATGGATAAGCTAAAGATGCATAGCCCAAATTTAACAGATACGAATATAGCTAAGTTGGCAGAGCTCTTCCCCAATTGTGTTACAGAGAGTCAAAATGAAAATGGGGTTCTGAAGCAAGCTATAGATTTTGATCTTCTCAAACAGGAATTATCTACGCATATAGTTGAGGGGTTCCAGGAGCGCTACCATCTAAATTGGCCTGGGAAAAGCGCTGCCCTGCTTACAGCCAATGCTCCCATAGCCAAAACTCTCAGACCTTGCCGTAAAGAGAGTATAGATTTTGAGGCGACGCAAAACTTATTCATTGAAGGTGATAATCTTGACGCTTTAAAGCTTTTGCAGGAAACCTATATCGGTAAGGTCAAAATGATCTACATCGATCCACCCTATAATACGGGGAATGATTTTGTATATGCTGACAACTTCGCTGAAAATGTTACTGAGTATATGACAAAGTCCAACCAAGAAGATACTGAAGGCAACCGCCTAGTAGGTAATCCAGAGACAAAAGGTCGGTTTCATTCTGTTTGGTTAAGTATGATGTATCCAAGGATAAAGTTGGCAAGAAATCTTTTATCAGACGATGGCGCAATATTTATAAGTATAGATGATTGTGAGGTAGAAAATCTTAGAAAAATGTGCAATGAAATCTTTGGTGATGAGAACTTTATTGCATCATTTGTGTGGAAACGTAGAGCATCATCCGCCATGGCAGATAATAATGTTTCTGCTGATCATGAATATGTCCTATGCTATCAAAAAGGAGATTTATCAGGTTTCCAGGGTGTAAAAAAGGATTTCAAGAAATACTCTAATCCTGATGGTGATTCTCGTGGATCATGGGTGTTAGGTGATCTGACTGTTGGCATGACCGCTTCGATGAGACCTAACCAGGCTTATGATTTGCTTGACCCTATTACTGGGAATAAATACGAATATAACCCCAATCGTGTTTGGGCTTATATACCTACGTCTATGGAGAAGATGATATCAGAGGGACGAGTAGTATTTCCAAAGGATAGTTCAAAAAGACCGATGCAAAAGCGTTTTAAAAATGAATTGAAGAGCTCTAATAACCCTCTCTCTACTATCCTAATTGACAAGGTTGGACTGAATACAGAGGCTACTCGCCAAATTCAGAAGATATTGGGTGGAAATGTATTTGATTATTCTAAACCAATGTCTCTTATTTTAGTATTGATGCAGCAACTGTGCAGAAAGGACGATATTGTATTGGACTTCTTTGCGGGTTCTGCAGTAACCGGTCATGCAGCTCTACAATTAAATAAAGAAGATATGGCTGGTAGAAAGTTTATCATGATACAGTTAGCAGAAGAAACAAACAGAAAATCAGAAGCATATAAGGCAGGTTATCAAACAGTTGCGGATATTGGCAAAGAGAGAATTCGACGTGCAGGCAAAAAGATTTTGGAAGAAGTAGATCAGAATTCCAAATCTTCAAAGAATGAAGAATTATTTGGTTCATCCAAAACTAATATTCATAAGAAATTTGATATAGGCTTTCGTGTCTTGAAAGTAGATACATCAAACATGACCGATATCTACTACAATCCTGATGAAATCGATCAGAAGAGTGTGGACCTATTTACAGACAATATTAAGCCCGACCGTACTAGTGAAGATCTCCTCTTCCAGGTCCTCTTGGACTGGGGTGTTGATCTGAGTCTTCCAATCGCAAAACAGGAAATACAGAAACTTGAAGTTTTCAAAGTTGATACTAATGCGCTGGTAGCTTGCTTTGCAAAAAAAGGTGAGATCACAGAAACATTCTGCAAAGAATTGGCTGAATATAAACCCCTGCGGGTCGTATTTAGAGATGCTGGTTTTAAATCAGATGCTGTAAAGATCAATGTAGAGCAGATTTTTAAGCAGCTGTCGCCAGCAACTGAAATCAAGACGATCTAATCTGGTTGAAATATGAAACTGAAGTTTAAACAACAAGTATTTCAGACTCAAGCTGTGGAATCGATCATTGATTGTTTTGATGGCCAAGTAAACACCAGTGGTATCAAATATAAGATTGATCCAGGTCAAATAGACCAACTTGCGACCAGCATGGTAGGTGCTGGCTTCAAGAATGAAGATCTGAGTATCTCTGATGTTCAACTCCTCAGTAACATTCAATTGGTTCAAAAACGACAGAATCTGACAGCCTCTAGCGCCCTAGTTACAAGTAAAATATCAAAAGTCAATCTTGATGTCGAGATGGAGACTGGTACCGGCAAGACCTATGTGTATATCAAGACCATGTATGAGATGAATCTTAAATATGGCTGGAGTAAATTCATTGTTGTGGTACCTAGTATTGCTATTCGAGAAGGAGTCTATAAATCACTACAAATAACTCAAGAGCATTTTCAGCAGCATTATTCAAAGAAAACCAGATTCTTCATTTATAACTCCAAACAACTCCCTAAACTGGAGAGTTTCTCCTCTGATTCTGGTATTAATGTAATGGTGATCAACGTTCAGGCCTTTAATGCCCGTGGCAAGGACAGCAGAAGGATATACGAGGAGTTAGATGATTTCCAGAGCCGGCGCCCTATCGATGTGATCAAGGCTAATCGCCCTATTTTAATCCTTGATGAACCGCAGAAAATGGAAGGTGCAAAGACCTTGGATTCATTGGTGGCATTTGATCCCCTAATGATTCTCAGATTCTCCGCCACACACAAGACTGCTCATAATAAGATACATCGTTTAGATGCATTGGATGCTTACAACCAGAAGCTGGTGAAGAAGATTGCAGTTCGGGGAATTAGTGTCAAAGGGCTAAGCGGGACAAATGCTTACCTTTACTTAGAATCTATCCAGATTTCAAAACAAGCTCCAATCGCACGATTAGAGATTGAAGTAAGACACAATAAAGGCATCAAACGAGAGATTCGTAGAATCAAACACAGAGATAACCTTTTTGATATCTCCAATGGACTGGATCAATATAAAGACTTTGTTGTCTCTGACATCAATGCCAACACGGATGTGATATCTTTCACGAATGGTGTTGAAATTGAAGCTGGAGAAGCTACAGGAGATGTGAGTGAAAGCACTTTAAGGCGTATCCAGATCCGAGAAGCCATCAAAGCTCACTTAGAGAAAGAACAGACCCTCTTCTTTCAGAATATCAAAGTACTAACGTTGTTCTTTATCGACCAGGTTGCAAAATATCGTAAATATACTGATGCCGGTGATGTTGGCGGTGAATATGCACGGATCTTTGAAGAAGAATATAAAGATGCTGTCAATGACCTTGGTCTGGTTCATTTACCTGAGTACAAACAATACCTGGATGGAATTAGTACGAGCAAGACTCACAATGGTTATTTTGCCATCGATAAGAAGAGCAAACATCTGATTGACCCGACAGTGAGAGCGCGTACAGGCGAAACGGATGACGTAGATGCCTATGATCTTATCCTCAAGGACAAGGAACGGCTTCTCTCATTCGAAGAACCTACCCGGTTTATCTTTTCGCACTCAGCGTTACGTGAAGGCTGGGACAACCCCAATGTATTTGTAATCTGTACCTTAAAACACAGTGACAATACTATTTCTCGTCGCCAGGAAGTTGGACGGGGTTTACGTATCTCAGTTAATAGAGAGGGTGAAAGGCAGGATGATCCTAATACGGTCCATGACACCAATGTTCTTACTGTTGTTGCCAGTGAGAGTTACAAAGATTTTGTGAGTGGATTACAGAAAGATATTAGTGAATCGCTGTCAGAGCGTCCTAGGGTAGCGGATGAGGCATATTTTACCGGTAAGCAATTACAGACAGATGAAGGTGTGATCACCATTGATCCCACTATGGCAAAACAGATATATCGCTATTTATTGAAGAATGATTATACCGATGATTCAGATCATATTACAGATGAATATATAGAGGCAGCAAAGGAAGAAACTCTTGTTGGATTACCGCTAGAGTTAGTGCCTTACAAAGAAGAGATCTTTAAGCTCATTGATTCAGTTTACACAAATGCGAAGCTGCCAGAAATTGGTAATGATCGAGCACCAAAGACTAACCCTTTGAATGACAATTTTAAACGGAAGGAATTCAAGGAGTTATGGGGTCGTATCAATAAGAAGGCTGTTTATAGTGTCCATTTTGATAGTGACGAGCTTGTTAAGAAATGTGTAACAGCGTTAGACAAGGAATGTCGAGTAACTCCACTTCAATACGTTGTCCAGCGTGGGGAACAGGTAGATAGTCTAGTAGCTGAGCAGCTAAAGAAGGGTGAAGGGTTTAAGGTTTCAGAAACCAAATCTCAGTATGAGAAGAAATCGATTCATTCAGCTGTACGCTATGATTTAATAGGTAAAATCTGTGAAGGTGTAACCCTCACTCGAAGAACAGTTGCTCAGATACTAACTGGAATCAATAATTCAGTATTTGATCAGTTTAAGCAAAACCCAGAGAACTTCATATCAGAAGTAATCAGGATCTTAAACGAGCAGAAGGCTACGATGATCATTCAGCATTTGAGCTATGATACGATCTCGGACACATTCGATACGATCATTTTCACTAACAATCAAATGAAACAGGACTTGAGTAAAGCTGGCGATAAACTGAACAAACATATTCATGATTTTGCCATTACTGATTCTAAGATTGAACGTGCCTTTGTTGAAGAGTTGGACACATCTAGTGAGGTGATTGTTTACGCCAAATTGCCTAGTGGGTTCTTCATTCCAACACCGGTAGGTAATTACAATCCCGATTGGGCGATTGCCTTTGAGCAAGATTCTATCAAGCATATCTATTTTGTCGCAGAGACCAAAGGATCCATGTCGTCTATGGATCTAAAGCAAATTGAGCAAACCAAGATTGAATGCGCCCGTAAGTTCTTCAAACGAGTGAACACCGATATCAAATCAAAACCCGTGAAGTATGATGTTGTGGATAGTTATTCGAGTTTAATGAATCTCGTGAATCGATAATCTTCGGCGGCTAGCGAAAATTAAAGCTAGTGCCAGCTGCGTCTCTGTACCATCTGAAGAGGTCTAATGGTCTAAATACCTTTCACATGAAAGATTTTATGGCAAAAGAGCGATTACCACACGATATTGTTAATTATTTCCCTCATTCTCGTCAAGTCAGCAATAATATTTGCCAATTTATCATCATCAAATTGAGTGGCCGCATCAGTGAGCAGATTGAATCGAATTCTTACCTCCGACAGTAGCTCTTTTTCAAGCAACTCTAATACGTTAGCAGTTTGTTCCCAAGAACGAGTAATGATCGAAGTATATTGATCAAGAACCTGCTCTTTGTCCAGAAATTGCATCGCAATATCTGCCAGCCTCTCTTGCCAGGAATAATTGATTACCGACCCAGCCGGATTCTCAAACGTTAGGTCAATCATTGCAAAAAGTGAATAATCTTGGTCTTTTGAGCTATACCAATGTGCGCTTGAAATTGTGTTATCCCAGGTTTGAAACTTTTGGCTCTCCTCTATTATTCGTAATAATTCGAACAAACGTGATACAGTGGGGAGGGGTAGTGCACCCGCAGTAGATAGAACTTTTATGTCCTCGTCGGCAAGGCCATAGTTTTGTAAGAACATAAAATACTCTTTGTTGTACTCGCTTATTGCAGGGTTTTGAAATGCCCTAAGTTTATTAATTATTTCGGCTGATATAGTGTGTCCTAATAAATCTCCGGATTCCTTGCGACTATAACCATTATGCTCAATTAGATTCAATATATATCTCTTATTTATTGTCTTGCCCCACCAAGATGAAAATGCTTCTTGGACAAGCTTCGAGTATCCGGAAGCGTGAGTTTGTAGCATTTTCCGGAATTTAATTGCCTCATTTTCAATTGAGTGCCAATTTGAGATACGCTGACCCAGTTCTGAATTAATAAAGTCAGAATCATCTTTCATCGACTGAAATAACAATATTTCTTCTTTCAGACTTTCGTAGGCACTCTCTTTATATCCCTTGATAAAGCCAGAAGACCAACTTAACAGAGATGGAATGGAATGACCTAAAAGCATTTGGGATAACACTTCCTCAAACTGATTTTGCAATGATTTGTCGTTTGAACTGAATGGAACACACTTAGAACGAAGTTGATTAAGTGTGATATTAATGCCGCTGTCTTTTGTCTTAAGTGCGTCAGGTAATTGCTTCCAAAGCTGTTCAGATCCATTGTCCAAGCATAAATCAATCGATGGTGAATCCTTTAAATGATGCGCCTGAGAAGCTACGATAACGAGGCGAGTTAACGGACTTTCATCCTCTTCAAGATTTATGTCTTTTGCTACAAGAGAAATGAGCTTGTTAAGAAAAGGATTATCAGTGCTATTCAAGAAGCTGGTTGCGCGTGATAGGAAAACAAAATGATTCACAATATTGATTGCCGTAAGAAATTTCATCTCTTCTTTGGTAGAGAAGAGCGATAGGCCTGGAAAATCAAGCAAATCACATGATAACAGGATAGGCGAGTTTGAATAGACCACAGCAAATTTTGCATCCACGGAATGCTCATCATCCATAGCCTTGACCCCAGAGTGAGTTCCATATGTTTCAAGAATATCGTAGTTTCCCGAATCTACCAATATGTGATCAATTTCGCTTTTGGTGCGTGGATAAAAACTTCTAAACTTCATTAACTGTGTGTTTGTTTTAGGGTTGAGTATTAATACGTTACTCTTAAGCCAGTCAGGTCGTGCATTAGTGTGTCGTAAGAGTACAGGGATTACTGTCGTTGGGGACCAACCGGTAGGTAGTACATTGGCTCCGCAAATAGAATTGACTAGATGGCTTTTACCAGCATCATAACGACCCAAGATTCCAACAATTGGTTTTAAGTGTTTCATCTCTTTTAACATAGCGAGAGATCGAACAGTGTGATTTGCGTCGGGAGAGTTCTTTTCATACCCTTTGAGGACTTTAAGGCTATTAGATGTGTAAAACTCTAGCATCTCCTGTTTCCGGTAAAATTCATCCAAGGGATCACCGAAATCAAGTGGATCAATTGTTTTTGCCTGGAAGTCGTCAAATAGTATATCAGGTGAAATACCAAAAGTGTCACAGATTAGGTGAATAACTTTAACTGAAATTGAATCGGGGTTCTTTTCCCACCGGGAGACTTGCTCCTGGGTTACTCCCAAAGCATCCCCAAACATAGCCTGGGTGAGTAGCTCGCCTTCTTTGCCCCTCAGTGTTTTTGTCCTAAATCTTCTTAAATCCATGATCTCATCCTTAAATATTTTGAAAGCAGTGTTGCATACGGTGTAGCACTATGATATATTATGACGAATGTGTTGTATTTGGTAAAAGCGCAATCTATATTGGATCATGGCAGCAATAGAGCTGCCACCCAACATGGAGAGACCATGAGAAAAGATTCAAAAATGAAAGACTGCAGGGATTCAATTGAATACTTTGCAAATCAGAAAAAGAACAAGGCAATATCTGTAAAATGAAAAACAGAATTGTCAACGTACCGTCAATGAAAAAGCTAATTACGTTAGCTCCAGGATTTGCCAAGAAAGAATTGGCAACTTATAAGCTGGATATCCTTGCGTTA
>Ga0307989_1001384_pt1 | contig 13115 bp, 9 predicted proteins | sample EllFjometagen185_FD_203164 | JGI IMG/M metagenome (GOLD analysis project Ga0307989, IMG submission 203164) | Marine microbial communities from Ellis Fjord, Antarctic Ocean - #185 | ecosystem: Environmental > Aquatic > Marine > Unclassified | place: Southern Ocean | collected 2014-10-08 | reverse complement strand
AAAAATTCCTGAAGAAATGGTTGCTCAGGCTTTAAAAACAGCACCTTCATCTTTTGTACTTGGGGCTCGAAATCCAGAGTTTGATTTCCTGATGCCATCATCTTATACCGGATATACACTGGATGGTGCTGCCACTTATGCCTTGGATTTTAATACCGGTGAACGACGTGCCGCAACCCTTGAGGATCTTCGTGACAGTTTACGGATCTTTGAGGAAATGCGTCTGGGTACCGTAAACTGGCCGAATGTGATGGTGCATGATATCCCTAAAAATGCCAGGGAAATCAGGACCATTATTGAAACGTTTAAGTATTCTTCGAAGCATATGCAAAATGAATTGCATCATCGCAGTGAAGTTCCTTTTCTAATTGAAATTTTATCTGCCCTTACTGGCAGTGAAGCCGCTATTAAGGAAAGAAAAATTTTTTCCGTCTGTTATTGCACTATTCCACCTTTGACCCATGATAAACACATGTGTGAGGCCTATATCGACTTATGTCAATATAATGTCCCTATTTTAACTTTTCCGATGCCGGCCTGTGGCTCGACAGGACCTGCCGGTTTATATTCCAATATAGTGGTTGCAAATGCAGAGGGCTTGTCCTCGCTGGTTCTTTTTCAGATGGTTAATCCGGGAACACCCATTATTTTTGGAGATGCCTCAGGAACGACTAATTTTTCAAACGGTGGATTTTTAGAAGGAACCACAGAAACGGTACTTCAATCCGGAGCCATGGGAGAGATGGCGCACTATTACAATATTCCCAATACCCAGGCGGGGTGTCTGACAGATGCGAAGGAAGTCGGCGCCCAGGCAACCCTGGAAAAGATGCTAACGACGCTGCCGCTGGTTTTAAGTGGTGTTGATGTTATTAATGGTATCGGCGAGCTGGAAACCAGTCAACTGCTGGTACGGGAACAAATTGTGGTTGATCATGAAATCGCTTGCCTTTGTGAACGTATGCAGCAGGGAATAAATATTTCCGAAGAAACAGATTTTATGGAAGATATTCAAAAAGCAAAACCCGGAGGTCATTATCTTCAGACAGCGAGTACCATCAAGATGTGTCGTAGTCAGGAGTTTTTTCTACCACAATTGGCAGACCGCAATACCTATGAAAAGTGGCTCTCCCTTGGAAGCCCGGATCTTTATTCCCGCGCCAGGGAGAAAGTGACAGAAATACTGGAAGCACCCTTAAAGAATCCTGTGCCTGATGCAGCTTTGGCAGTTATGGAGAAGGTTTTAGCAAATGCAGAACAGGTACTAAAATAAGTTTTCAAATAAACATATCTAAAATTATATAGATGATTAATAACCGTTAGGAGAAATGATGGCCAGGTCAAGAATGATAACCATGGATCAAAAAGAAGAAGATTTGATTCATGCAATGAGTATTAAAACCTTAAATGAAATTGGTATCTGCATCCATAGCGACAGTGTCCTGAAAATGCTGGAAGAAAAAGGTGCAGAAGTAGATTTTGATAGTAAAATTGCCAAAATCCCAGAAGTGATGGTCAATGAAGCACTAAAAACAGCTCCCAGTCAATTCACACTTTATGGTAGAGAATCCAAACACAACTTACCGCTACCGGTTGAAGGTCCGCCAAATTGTTCGACCAGTGGGTTATCCGTTTACGTGGCAGATATCGATACAGGGGAAGCGCGTAAAGTGACCAAAGATGACCTGGCTAAATTCATCAAATTAGCTGATGCCTTGGATGGAGTGGGTTATGTTTGGACATCCATGACCCTCTCTGATGTTCCTGCCATGTCCCATGGCGCGCACGAACTCTGGGTTACCCTACAAAATACCACTAAACATGTCACGAGTGTGACAGCTCAAAGTGCCGAAGATGCTAAAATGCAGATCGAACTTGCGGCCTTAGCGGCAGGAGGTAAAGAACAGCTTAAGAAAAAGCCACTGATGTCTGTGATATGTTGTACCATTTCTCCGCTTTCCTTTGAAAAAGGGGCCATTGAAGCACAGGTTGAATTTGCGAAGGCAGGTGTGCCTATCGCTTCCATGGCAATGTCATTGGGCGGTATAACTTCGCCAGTAACGATGGCTGGAACTGTCTGTAATAATAATACCGAAAACTTGGCCAGTTTGGTCATTACTCAGGCGGCGGCCTCGGGGGCACCCCATATATACACAGTAGAATCAACCCCTATGGAAATGCATACCGCCGGAATTAGCTATCACTCTCCAGAACTGCCTTTTATTTCAGTTTCGGCTGCCCAAATGGCTAAAAGATATCAATTGCCATGTGAGTGTGGTTGTTTTGGTGGCAGCGATGGGAAGTCGGGTATGCCCTGGTCTTTCTGTGAAACCAGTAGTAGTAGCCTTTCTATCATGAATACTGACCTGTCTGCCGGAATGGGATCATTAGATGATGCTAAAACAAATTCCTATGAACAATTGGTCATAGATGCTTATTTTTGGGATAGCTATCGTGTTTTTTTAAGACAATATGAGATTAGTGAAGAAACAGTGGCGCTGGATATTGTTAAAGAAGTTGGTCATGGTAAGAACTTCTTAACTCATAAACATACTTTTGGTAATTTTAAAAAGGAACTGACACTGTGGGATAAAAAGAAATTAGCGATGCAAGCCACCCTTTCTGATAATATGGTTCCAGAAGCTAAAGAGATCGCCAAAGATTTGATTAAAAATCATGTTGTTCCTGCACTTGATATTGAAATACTTAAACAAGGAGAAACAATTCTAGAGGCCTACGATCAACAAGTCACTGCTAGATTAAAAGTGTAATCATGTCTAGGTTTGCTTTCTGTTATCCTGGTATATGCTTGCGCATTGTATCAAAAAATTGATCTTTCCAATGATGTCTTTTTCTCGATTTAATGCACCGCAATAATCCTTGGTGATATGACCAAAAATTACTTTTGCGATATCACCAAATCATTTTATTTATCGATCCAATTATCATATTAACGGTAATCGTCGTTTATAAATTGTGTAAATAGGGGCTTTAGAGGCCAGTCTCTGATATTATTTACTCAAATTTTTTTGGCACCTATTCTGCAAAAGTTAACCCCATAAAATTTATTAGCACTTGTTATATGAATCTGAGATATCATACCGGATCTTGATTCCAGAGCGTCATTTTTTACCTGTTCTGACTATTCTTATAAAGATGCTGACTTTTTGATTAAAGTATCTGAAGAACCGTTAATAGAGGTGATCAATTCATGAATTGTCATATCGTCTGTTGAAATCCTAGAAAGGGTTTAAGAAATCGAAAAATCCAGATGATCATTTTTATTAACCCAAACTTAAGGAGGAAAAACACAACATTAAAAAGTAGATAGTTAATCCTTTGATTAGATTAATCTCTTTTAACACAACCCAATAAGGAGGGAGTACAAATGAAAATATCAAGTCTGAAAAATTATGGTATTATAATATTGATTGCAGTGAGTTTTATTTTTACAGGATTTACAAGTGCTTTAGGTGCAAGTAAATACAAAAACTACCCTTGCCCTAAAGATTGTATGGATGAGGTCAAAAAAGAAGGTGGAGAATTATTTATTTACAATTGGGCAGAATGGTGGCCGGAAGATCTGTTTAAGAATTTTTCAAAGGAATATAATATCGATATTACCTTTGACTATTACGCCGATACCATGGAAATGGAAGCCAAATTCAAATTAAACCCTGATATACCGTATGACTTGGTACTGGGTGCTGGTACAAATAACGTGATTACCATGCGAGCCCAGGGATTAGTCAGAAAAATGAATCACGATTGGTTACCGAATGTTACTGCTTATTTGATGGACGAATATAAAAATCGTGACTTCGATCCCAATAACGATTATCAGATTCCTGATACCGGTTATATCACCAACTTCTCCTACAACCAAGAGTTTATAGATCCTAATACACCTAATCTTAATTCCTGGAAGTTTTTATTTGAAAATGAAAAGTATGCCGGAAAAATCACCATGTTGGACAACATGTATGATACCATCGGCGCTGCTTTGAAGTATTTAGGTTACTCCTATACTTCCGATAATTACAAGGAACTGATGGAAGCTAAAGCTGTCCTGCTTAAGCAAAAACCCAGTTTAATGGCATATGATTCCTGGCCTAGACGACCTCTGGTGGAAAAAGAAGCCTGGATCTCTCATACTTGGAGTGGTGATGCCTGGTTGGTTTCAAGAGATGTGAAAGGTTTAATGAGTGTGGTACCTGAAGAAGGAACCATCATTGATGCCAATACTGATTTTATCCCCAAGGGATCTAACCATCCTGCCACAGCGCATCTGTTTTTAAATTACCTCTATCGGACAGAAGTGAATGCGATGTTAGTAGAATGGATCGGTTATCCACCGGCTCACAAACATGTGATGGCATTGATGTCAGACGAAATGAAGGCCTGGCCAGGTTTTATTCTGCCTGAAGGATATGCTGAGAAATGTGATACAATGGATATCAGAATGATTACCGGTCAGGGTAAAGCGCTAAGGTTAAAGATCTGGGAAGAATTAAAGCGATAAATTTAAGTCCAGTAACAGAGAAGAAGACATCAAATTTGCGTGTCTTCTTCTGATAAACGAAATGCTTTGAAGATAGTAAAGCCTGATATAGAGTAAACTGGAAACGGATCGTTCACGTTTTGTGAATAACAATAACCTGTGTGAAAGAAAGGATAGCGAATGAACGAAGAAAGCAATCGGAATAAATATAGTAACTCAAAAAGTGCTTTGGAGATTAGAAATGTTACCAAGCGATTTGGTGGTTTAGTTGCTGTTGATAATATGAGTCTCGATATCAAAGAGGGTGAAATATTTACTTTTTTGGGACCCAGTGGCTGTGGAAAAACAACCTTGTTAAGATGTATTGCCGGTCTTGAAGATGCGGATGAAGGTGAGATCCTGATTGGTGGTGAAGTTGTCAATCGTATCCCACCTTATAAACGGAATTGTAGTATTGTATTTCAACAGCACGCCTTGTTTCCCCATATGAATGTGTTTGATAATATTGCCTTTGGCCTGGTGGAACGTAGAGTATCAAAAGAAGAAATTAAGCGACGTGTGGCTGATATTGTCGAATTGGTAAGTTTAACGGGTATGGAAGAACGTCGTCCCAAACAATTAAGCGGCGGTCAACAACAACGGGTTGCCCTGGCACGGTCATTAGTATTAAGCCCGGCAGTATTATTATTGGATGAACCCCTGGCAGCCCTGGATCGAAAACTTCGCAAAGAAATGCAGACAGAATTAAAACGGATTCAACATGAAGTCGGGATCACTTTTATGAATGTGACCCATGATCAGAAAGAAGCCCTGAGTTTATCCGATCGTATTGCTGTCATTAAAGACGGCAAAATTATTCAATTGGGAACCCCGGGTGAGATATATGAAACCCCTCAAACAAAATTTGTCGCCGACTTTATGGGAGCCTCAAATATTTTATCCGGCAAGGCCAAAGAAAATACCAGCGGTGACGTTATTTTTGAATGTCGGGATGGATTAAAAATTACGGTACCGAACCAACTTAAAGCCAATGTGAGTCAAATTGATGGCGTTTCCATACATCCGGAAGTGATTGGCATTGCGTTAGATGAAAGTGAAATTAAATCATTGGGAAGTGAGCATACCATTTTTCAGGGAAAGATTAAAGAGATGTTTTATCAGGGAGATTTCAGCGAACTGACGGTGACACTTAAAGGATCTAATCGTGATTTAGCGCTTCATTTAAATCGGGGTATTGCCCATGACAAGGATATTTCTGCTGGTCAGGATGTATTTGTTCATTGGAAAAGTGTCCATAACAATATTCTTTATTCCTAATGCGACTGCACTAAATTTCGATTTTACTGAAACGGAAGATACAGATTTGTAGATTTTCCTAACAGTTAAGATCGGTGTTCGGATTATATAAACCGATCAATTTTATGAGGAATTATTAATGGAAGTATCTGAAAACACATCGTCGTCGCAAAATACAGGAGTGGTGAAACATAAAAAACGTTTTCCAGTGGAGGTGTTCCTGTACATATCACCCATCACTATCCTGCTGGTTGTCTTTGTTTTCGCACCACTGGCAATTATACTGTATTTTAGTTTTTTAAAAACCGGCCTTTTTGGTGAAATTGTATATGAATTTTCTTTGGAAAATTTCAAAGAGATGTTCAGTGGTGGCACCAGGCAAGTCTTTTTAACTTCTTTTTATTTGGGGGTTCAAACCAATATTGCTTGTTTGTTATTGGGATATCCGATCGCCTATTTTATTGCCCGTTATGGCGGAAAGTGGAAAATTTTCCTGATTTCATTGATCATTATCCCTTCCTGGGTGGCATATTTGATCAGGCTTTATGCCTTTAAAACTATTGCCGGTACCAACGGTATAATTAATACCTTTCTGATGGATTGGGGAATTATTGATGAACCGATTAAAATGCTCTATACTTCAGGTGTCGTTATGGTTGGCTTGGTATATACCTGGCTCCCATTTATGATTTTACCGCTGCACGCCTCATTGGAAGGTCTTGAGCCATGTTTACTTGAAGCTGCCACTGACCTGGGCGCTCATCCAATCCGTCGCTTTTTTAGAATAACATTACCCTTGAGTCGGGGAGGAGTAATTGCGGGTTCAATCCTGGTTTTTATTCCCACCATGGGAGACTGGCTAGTCCCTGCCTTATTGGGAGGTTCCAAGGTGATGATGATTGGGAATCTGGTAGCCCATCAATTTACAGTAGCCGGTAATATTCCAGCTGGTTCAAGTTTGGCTGTGATGTTGGCTGCCACTTTAATTTTGATTTTATATTTAGCCATTAAATGGGGCGGCAAGGAAGCTATGGAGAATATCGTATGAAAAATATCAAACGAAAAAAAATCGCTCCCAAAGTTCTGTTTATTATCTCTGCCCTGGTCATTTTTTTCCAGTGGGCACCGGCGCTTGTTATTATTCTGTTTTCTTTCAGCAGTAACAAACTCGGTGTTGCCTGGGATGGATTTACTCTGAAATGGTATGGAGAACTGTTTACGAACTCCGAAGTTAAAGATGCCCTGATCAGAAGTACCGTGATTGCCTTGATCACTGTCGTTGTTTCCACACTGATTGGAACGATCACTGCTTATGGATTGTTCAAATTGCATTTTAAAGGAAAAGAATTTATCAGGACCTCATCTTTGATTCCCATTGTTATGCCTGAGGTCGTCACCGCAGCAGCCCTACTGGTATTTTTTACCCGGTTTGTCCATATTCCTTTAGGATATCCCAGTATTATTATATCTCATATTGTCTTCAGTACGCCATTGGCTGTATTTGTCATTTTAGGTCGGATGCAGAGAATTGACTGGGCCTGGGAAGAAGCTGCTATGGACCTTGGTGCCAATCGTTATCGAACCTTCATTCGGGTGACCGGCCCTCAATTGATGCCTGCGATTGCAGCTGCAGCTGTCATGGTCTTTCCATGGTCCTTCGATGATTTTGTGATTACTTATTTTGTTTCTGGCATTGGTAGTACAACCTTGCCAATATATGTTTATTCACAAATGCGATTTGGAGCGACACCGGTGATTAATACCATTGGTACTTTATTTGTCGTCGTCACCATCGCTGCTCTGGTAATCTCCCGTATGATCGAAAGAAGAACATAAATGATCTGGTCGGGAAATAACTGAAGATGCGTTTATTCTATAGTGTATTACAATTGTGTTGAACCTTGTTGGTTAAAGCAAGTGTTATCTGAACCCCTTCGTTCTTTGCTGTTCCCTGAGCACTGAATTTGCTGTTCCCTGAGCGAAGTCGAAGGGTGAAGAACAAATGATAGATAATTTACTTCGTTCTTTGCTCAGCCTACTGATAGGGACAAGTGAATCGTAAATTGAATGTACTGAAATCACATAAAAACAATAAGAGGATTTTACAATGTCTATAAAGCAACTCAAAGACGTTAAAAATATACCCGTTGAAGAATTGGTTGACTGGGGAACACCCAAAACCATTGGTGAACCTGTTTGTCATCTGAATGGTATTCAGATGATTGAGAATGAAGATGGATCCGAGGGTGGTATTTGGGAATGTACCCCGGGAAAATTTACCAGAGAGATCATGCAGGCAGAATTAACAACATTTCTAAAAGGACATTGTATTTTCCATCCGGAAGAGGGAGATCCCATTGAAATTAAAGCTGGTGATGTCTTGTATTTTCCGGAAAATAGTAAAGGGACCTGGGAAATTATTGAAACGGTACGTAAAGCCTATCTCTGTTACAATCTTAAGAAGAAGTAATAGAAGAATGAGTACCTTTGGAAACATTAAATAGTGAAGGTAATTACAAAGGAAGCCTCATCCTAGTTGAGCCTCATAAGATACCACCTACGTTGGAAATCTAAATTATTACCTGAATGTTGGAGATATTACTTTCTTCGCTCAGGGCACCGCTTGAATGTTCCCTGAGCGAAGTCGAAGGATGAGCAAATTTAGTGCTCAGCATACTGATAGGAGCAACCAAATTAATAATTGCTATAGATGGGAAAACCTACAAATAACAGATAAATTGTTTAATGCAACTAATTGGATAAATCACTTTTAAAGTGAAAATCGAAAGTTATCCGAGGATTGAAATTATGACAGAAAGATTTGCAGAAAAAGCTTATATAAACGGTGAAATTTATACGGTTGATACCAATCAACCATGGGTTGAAGCTGTTGCTACACTAGGCGGTAATATTATTTATGTGGGAAACAATGATCAGGTAAAACCTTTTATTGATGAAAATACCATTGTAACTGATCTTAAAGGGAAGATGATGCTTCCCGGTTTTCATGACACTCATGTCCATTTGATTTCAGGGGGGATGCAGGAAAACAAATGCACACTTAATGATTTAGATACTATAGACTTGGTCTTGGCCCGTATCGCCTGGTATATTCAAAGATCAAAATTGGCTCAGGATGAATGGGTTCATTGTTCAGGACTTAATATGACATTATCGGATCAGGTGACCATTGAGCAACTTGATCGGGTTTCCGACGGACGTCCGCTTTATATCCAGACTGCCGACGGGCACTCCATGTGGGTAAACTCTTGTGTGTTGGATCTGGCCGGAATCACAGAAGATGTTCCTGACCCACCACAGGGTGAAATTGTGCGGCAACCTGGAACCAATATACCTACAGGATTTTTACATGATTTTGCCGCACAAATTGTCAAGGATATAATCCCTACTGCATCCATGGCAGAAAGAATTGCCGGATTAAAAACGGGCATGAAAATAGCGCATCAGTTTGGGATTACTTCCGTTTTGGAACCAGGCATGGACGATCATTTGCTGTCTCCATATGTACGGCTTAATGATGACAATAAACTGTTTTTAAGAGTCAGAGCCTCAATTTCGCCAATTCACTGGCAACCCGGTGCTTTTGGAGATGATATTGTCGATTTTATAGAGACCCGGGATCAATATGTCCGTGAGAACATCAATGTTGAATCTGTGAAAATGTATATCGATGGTGTCCTTGAAAACGGGTCGGCAGTATTACTTGAACCATACCTAAAAGAGGAGTTTAACGGGCATTTACCTTTTTATCCTCAGGATGAATTAGATAGTTATATCACCTGGTTGGATAAAAAAGGATTACAAATACATCTCCATGCCATTGGTGATGGCGGTGTTCGGATGGCTTTAGATGCTTTTGAAGCTGCGCAAAAGAGCAATGGCAAAAAGGATAACAGACATACCATCTGTCATTTGCAAATGATTGATCCCCAGGATGTCCCCCGCTTTGAAGAACTCGGTGTATGTGCCAGTTTTCAACCATTATGGGCCCAACCGGATGAATGGGTGGTTGATTTAAATATACCGACCCTGGGTGAAGAGCGATTAAAAAAATTTTATGTGATCAATAGTGTTCATAAAACAGGTGGTATAGTTGCCGGAGGCAGCGACTGGTTTGTAACTAGTTTGAACCCCCTTGAAGCAATAGCCACTGCTATTAGACGCCAGGATCCTTTTTCACCGAAAGATGCCCCAACCTTAAACCCGGAAGAAGCGGTAGATATCGAAACCATGATTGGCGCTTATACAATTAATGGCGCTTATCTAATGCATCAGGAGCATAAGACAGGAAGTATTGAAGTGAGTAAAAAGGCAGACCTTATTATTCTTGATCAAAATATCTGTAAAATACCTGCTACAGAGATTCATAAAACGAAAGTTATTAAAACGATATTTGACGGCAAGATCGTTTACGATTCCGAAGCTGGCCTTTGATCTGTTTTTTAGCTTTCTATTATTAACAAAATCAGTTTTTATTAAGGACCTATTTTAAACAACATCAGGAGCTGTTAATGTTCACCCAGAGTCAGTTTTTATCATCGGAAGAAAAACAATTAGTCCATCAGGAAAGTATTAAAATATTAGAAAATATTGGTGTTAAAATTCATAGCCAGCGGGCCTTAAAAATTTTAAAAGACAATGGCGCAATTATCGAAGATGATGTTGCAAAAATCCCCAAAGAGATGATAGATCAGGCCTTGAAAACAGCTCCAAAATCTTTTGTACTGGGGGCTCGGAATCCCGAGAAAAATTTTGCGCTTCCCTCTACTTTTAGTGGTTATGTTTTGGATAATGGTGGTATATTTACCAGAGATTTCAAGACAGGAGAGCGAAGAAACGGCAATTTACAAGACCATAAAGATTTCTTAAAAGTATTTGATGAAATGAAACTGGCATCAATGGTATGGGGGACGACGGTACACGAATTTCCAAATCACTCAGGAGCTGTTCGTACCGATATAACTTCTTTCATGTATTCTTCACTCCATATTCAGGATGAATTGGGAGATCAAAAAGAGGTTCCTTATTTGGTTGAAGCCATGGAAACAATCCTGGGAAGTGCGGATGCCGTGAAAGAACGGAAACTATATTCGGTTGTCTATTGTACCTTAGCACCTTTGGTCCATGAAGGGGGGATGTGTGATGCCTATTTAGATTTGATTGAATATGAGGTCCCCATCTGTATCTTTCCGATGGCATGCACAGGATCTACCGGACCAGCCAGTTTGCGAACCAACATTGCTCTGGGCAATGCTGAAGCCTTATCTTCTCTGGTGCTGTTTCAGATGGCCCGTCCGGGTACTCCGCTAATCTTCGGAGATGCTTCAGGTAGTACCAATTTTGGTAGTGGTGGTTTTCTGGAAGGATCTCCTGAAATGCTGTTACAATCCGGTGCCAGAGGGGAAATGGCCAAGTTTTATAATTTGCCCAACGAACAGGCAGGTTGCCTCACTGATGCCAAAGAACATGGTTCACAGGCAATTCTGGAAAAAATGACGACGACCTTACCATTAGTAATGAATGGTGTTGATTTGATTCAAGGTCCGGGGGCTTTGGAAACCAGCAATATGATGAGCCTGGAACAAATTGTGGTTGATGATGAAATTGCTGGATATTGTAAACGGATCAGAGATGGTATTGATATGTCAGATACCAAAGATTATTATGAAGATCTGGTTGACGTTAAACAAGGCGGCCATTTCTTTTCCAAACCTAATACACTTAAGGCTTGCCGTAGTGATGAATTTTTTATGCCCGCCTTAGGAGAACGTAATACTTATGAAAAATGGGAAGAACTCGGCCGTAAAGATATGTATGATAAAGCCCATGAAAAAGTTGAAGAAATCCTGGCCTCACCACAAAAAAATCCTCTTTCAGATGATGTCATTGGAAAATTAGAAGATATTATGCGGCGGGCTGATGAAGAGTTAGCAGAATAGGAAATGATTTCAAATTAACCAATTGATAAAAAAGTTGTTTGTGAAATAGCCAATCATTGTTGGCTATTTCACAAGATCTTTGCCAATACAATCTAATCAATTTGAACGTTAGATGGTCCCCCGGGTGTTCCCCAATCATATCGCTCACGAATAATTTTTCGGATAAATGACGTTTTTATTTTTGTAATCCCTTCTATCTTTTCAATCTCAGTCAACAATTCATGCAATTCATCTATTGATTCTACATAAGTCTCCAGTTCTATGCTGGGCTCACCGATCATTCTAACGATGTAAGATAAGCGATCCAATTTCTCCAGTTTCCTGATCACCTGATCCACTTGTTTCATTTCAACAAATAAGCTGATACTCGCTGCAATACCAAATCCTAGCTTAAAAGGATTACCCACCGCTACGATTTGAATATATTTACCGTCAATCAGTTTTTTTAAGCGATATCGAACGGTTGCCTCAGATATACCAACCTGTTTGGCAATTTCGGAATTGGCCATTCGCCCATCCTTTTGAAGCAATTGAATAATTTTTATATTTTTTGGGCCTAACTCGCCTTTCATTGTGGATTTATTGATGGAGTTATTAGAATAATTTGAATCAAGTTAAGATTACAACGATAATTGGCAATAATGACATGTTACCATCCGATTACCTTTTTGAAACTACTTAATATTTTTTATAAAAACAACAAATATTGCGAATATGACGAAAAAAATTAAATATTATCGATTATTTCGAGAATTAGATTGCATAAAACGAAAAACATGGTAGTTGTATTGCATAAATCAGTAAAAAATACAATTTTAGTTTAAACATACAGAGACGGTTTTATGAAAAAGGTAATTATTGTAGGAGCAGGTGCCCAGGGAAATGTCATTGCAGGAATTTTGGCAGAAGCAAAAGAAGTTGGCACAATCATGTTAGTTGACCTGGATATCGTGCGCGCAAAAGAGGTCGCTGAGTATTTAAAGTCGGATAAAATTCGAGTTGAAAAAGCGGATGCCTCTAACAAAGCTGAATTGTCAGAATTGTTTAAAAAAGGTGCGTATGATTTAGTTGTAAATGCTGTTGTAATGACCTTTAATCGACAAATTATCGAAGCATCACTTGAAGCCGGTTGTCATTATATCGATATGGCTTCCAATGAGTTTTTACCGGAAAAAGATGGTAAACAGTATATAGTTGAACAATTTGAATATGAGGAAGCATTTAAAAAAGCTGGCTTGATGGCTAGCATTCTGGCAGGAGGAGACTCGGGTTTGGTCAATGTGATGGCTAGGGAAGCAGCGGATGAACTGGACGAAATCGACTATATCGGTATTAAGGATTTTGGTGTGGTTGAATGT
>Ga0307989_1001383_pt1 | contig 13121 bp, 14 predicted proteins | sample EllFjometagen185_FD_203164 | JGI IMG/M metagenome (GOLD analysis project Ga0307989, IMG submission 203164) | Marine microbial communities from Ellis Fjord, Antarctic Ocean - #185 | ecosystem: Environmental > Aquatic > Marine > Unclassified | place: Southern Ocean | collected 2014-10-08 | reverse complement strand
TCGTAGTCGATGTGGTAGTAGATGTGTATTGTTTTTTGTTTGTTCATGTTTTTGTAATTAGTAAAGAGTAATAAGTGAATAGTAACTAGGGTTAGGGATTTGGTTATTTGAATGTTTTTGCGCCGAGCCAGGCAAGTTCGAAAATCATTTTCATCATATTATAGATTACCTTATCTTCAATAATAATTCCAGCCAGATCTTTTTCGTAAAAATTAACTATAGAAACTCGATTATTACCATAAATTGTAACTTCACTGTCATAGGGGAACATTTCTGATGGAATATGCTTTATTATTGGTAAATATTTCTTGGGAATTCCAGAATAAACTTTTTCATTATAATTATAATCGGATTCAGTGTCTGGAAAAATCCCTTTTGAAATAATACCTAATTTGACTTTTTTCTTTATATAGCTTTTTAGATAAGTTACAGAAAGGAACTTGGTTAATTTTGCAGTATTACTATATCCATACATTTCAGTATAAGGATTATCTGAATTAACATGATCATCATAAATTTGTTCAACCCCCTTTTTCCCTTCAAAAAACCTAATTTTAGTTTTATTCTTTATCAATGAATGTATACCTTCTAATTCTGGCAGCAAGTTAACTGCTCGATCGTAATTGTTTTCTGATTTTCTAATTTGATCTTTTGTAAACCCAACTAGTTTATTTGGTTTTTCAATTTGATAGTACATCTTTTTCCCTTTATAAAATTCAGTAACTAAACCGTCCAATGATAAGTCTTCTAATATTTTATAAACAGTACTTCTATTTATCTTTGTGTATTCCGCGATACGGGAAGGATAAGCACCTCCCAGATCCAAAAGACAAGCGTAAATTATCGCTTTTTTCTTTGAGAGTCCAGTCCTTTGTAGACTTAGTATTATTGAATCGTTTTTCATAAGAACATCATACTATACTTTTTTATTTTTGTCAATCTTAACGAACAGACTTATTTTATATTAGCAGACTTACCTAATTCTACGTTATTTATTGGATAATAATTACTATTTATAATTGACAAACTTATCAATATGACATATAATTATTTATCAAACAGCCCTTTAACAACTGCAGCAAGTTAATGAAAGCCGTACTTTATCATTGTCGTAATTTTCAAACAGTAATCACCGGTCTTTCTACTCGAGGGAACAAGATAACTTCTGAGCAGATAATAAACAGGGCCTTGCAAGCAACCAATTCGGTCGTGGCCTTTATCACGATTGAAGATCAAGATAATATTGAATTCACAACAACGCTATTATGCGATGAAATTGAAAAAATGTGTCTGGACACAAAACATTTGCAAGTTGTAATAGTGCCCTTCGCTCACCTATCAAACAATCTAGCCAAAGCGAAAGAAGCCATACGGGCTTTTGACGTAATTCAAGAAAAATTGGAAGCGAAGAATCTAATCACGCACAGGGATCATTTTGGGTCAGATAAATCATTAAAAATAGAGGTGTTTGGACATGCTGGGAATGTGAGATTTCGAAGTTTTTAGAACACTGACAAAAGGAGAAAACAAAATGTACTTTAACGAGTTCCTTGATATTGTTTGGCTACTAAGAAGACACAATCCAAGGTACAACCTGGAGAGAGGAGACCGAGATTACTACCTCTACTTTCATATCGAAACAGACAAAGACATTGATTACGGAAAAAAATACGGAGTGGGTAAATGTTTTTCAGGAGGGCTACATAGAATACACAACGACACTGTAGTTTCAGAAAAAAATACAAAAAGATTTAAACTAACCGCAGAACTACTCAAAGAGGCGTTTAGAAGTGAAGAGGGTAGAAACTATCTATACTACGGCAAACTGACATCTTCAAAGAAATCAAAGACAGAAAGTGAAAAGATCAAAGAGGTACTAAAGACAGAAACCGTAGAAAGAGACAACGAAAGACAAAAGAAGCAAATTATAGAACTTAAGAAAACAATAAATAGGTTAAACGAAATAACAGAAGAACAAAGATTAGCAATACAAAACGCACCCGCTAGACAAAGAGCGGCAAATGAGATAAGAAAACTGGAAGTATCAATAGAAGAAGAAAGAAGACATAATGAAAGCGTTAACAGATACAATGAACGACTATGGGAAGAGGCAGCCAAGAGGTAACTAAAGAATAGTCAAAAAAACCAACAGTAACACTGCTGGTTTTTTTCTTTTGTAATAATAATTTTATTTACTAAAACTTTTCGCTCCGAGCCAGGCAAGTTCGAAGATACTGCGCATCATTTTTGAGAGTTCTACGTCCTGAATAATAACTCCGATATAGGCTCCGTCCTTGAAATTAATAAAAGAAATCTTGTCTTTTCCATACATCGTAATATCTCCTTCATAGGGAAACAATTCCTGGGGAATGAATCGAGAAACTGGGATCAGATTCTTGGGTCCCGTAAACTTTTTATAAAAACTTTTACTTACGTTACGGTCTTCAGCGGTATCTGGTTGGATAGCCCTAGTTTTAATATTTAATTTTTCTTTTCTGCCTAAATATTTTTCTATAAAATCCTCCGACATAACTGACGTTGCACCTGAGACACTTGAGTACGCAAGCATTTCATACGTTTCTTTTTGATTGCCGTGATCTTCGTAAACTTCGAGAACGCCGTCTACGCCTTCGTAAAACTTAACCTTTGGTTTATTTGTAGACAAGGCGATTAGGGCTGAAATCTCGGGAACAATTCTTTTTGCTCTTTCGCTTTGCTCAGTAACTCTATCAATTTTTCTTTCTGTGAATTTTAGTAGACTATCTGATTTATTTATTTGATAATACTTTTTGTCTTTTTTTTGAATTTCGTTTACCAAGCCTTCTTGACTTAGCTTCTCTAGTAAATCATATGCTGTACTACGGCGCAAGCCAGCTTTTTTTGATATTGTGGAAGGATATCCGCCACCAATCTCAAGAACGGTCAAATATAATTTGGCCGCTTTTTCGTTTAATCCAATTTTTCTTAACTCATTTACTAGAGTATTATCCATACAAAAATATAATAGCAAACTTTAGCAATTTTGTCAAGTTGAACCGACAGAACTCTTGATTTTTTAATTAAATGTTTAATTTTAGATAAAAATACAAGAATTACAGTCCATATCTATTGACAAACAATGATTTATATAATATAATATTTTGTTATGATGATCATTAATAATCGAAACAAGATAAAAACATTGAAGAAGGAAATAAATATGTTAAAAAGAGAAGAACTCTGGAAAGATGAAAAGGATGGATATTATTTAAGGCGTTACAACCCAGGAAGCTTCACATGGTTAACGGGATATTTCGCAAAATCGCAAGTTCGTGATTTCAACCCATTTAAAAATGACGACGATGAAATCAATTGCAAATTCATGACTAATGATAATGATTGCATTTTCATCTTCGACAGATCCTCCATCTATAGAGGAAAGAGCACAAGAATTTGTGTAAGAAAAGATAACTGGAATGAACGTACTCTCGAACTCAGAGAAGGAGATACCCAAGAGAACGATTATGATTCAATGTATTTAATGGCTAAAAAGCCTGAATGGATAGTAAGAAAACCGTAAAAGACAAATGCCAAAGTGCAACTGACAACACAGACTCACAATAAATAAAGGAGAAAGTAATGAGTTCCTCAATAAAAAGAACAAAATCGAATCTCGTGAGAGGCATTGAGCTTCAGCTGAAAACTTCAATTCTCAATAAAGCGGAGGACATCCTCCCCTTCCCGAAAAATATTTCTAGGTTTCTGGTAGCGATTCTAATCCAGACATTTCTACCAGGAGATCCTGACATGAAAAGACTATCCAGAACAAGATCGCAGTCGGTTGGCAGAAAAATTGTGAAAAAGATAATTAGATAAAGGAGTAATTTAGATAGGAGATTAACATGCAAAGAAATAGAATATGGAAGGATGAACATGGGTACCATGCAAGTTTAAGAGAAAAGGGAAGTAGAGAATTATCGTACCACATATTTCATGAAAAGGATGTATTCATACAAGATTATATGCCTAGCAAGGAGAGACTTGAGAACTGCTATAGCTATATCGCAATCGTGCCAGGTTTCAAACAAGGAGAGGGAAGAAGAAGATTTCTCTGTGCTTTTATAAAGACATCTAGCAACGCTAATGTGCAATCGTACGAGATTACGACGGAAAAAGACTTCAATGGAGATGACTTAGACTTAGGATATATATTTTCATACATAGACCTTGATAATAAGAATGAGACAAAAAAGGAGGTTAAACTCATGAAAAAAGGAAGAAATGAATTATGGAAAGATAGAGACAAAGGATGTTATGTAAAATTGGCAGAAACAGAGGAAAGAGAATTAGTAATTCAACATTTCCCTGCTTCTAGGGTCTTCGAAGACTCCGATGAGGAAATAGGTCCAGAAGATTCTATAGAATTGATGGATGGACGTGTGGAGATTTGGATCGGAAAGAGTTGTTTTGACCTAGAAACAACAAGTTCTGCAACCAAAGCAACCGATAACTCAGAGCTCATACTTACAAGGAGGGTTACCAAAAAAGCAAAACTACCTAAATGGCTAATAGCTTTAATAAATTCTAGAAATAAGGATTCAGATTTAACGGTTGCGGAACCAAGCTCTACCGTCAAGGTTGACGCAGAGCAAATAGACACGAAGGAGAATAACATGAGTACTACCACCAAGGACACTACCTCTACTCTCTTGACAAATGCATTCAGTGACTTCAAGCTAGGAACAAAAATCGCAGGTTCGCAGGCAGCCTCGGAAGTCGTTGTAAAGGCTTTCAACAAGTTGCTTGGTGATCACCAACCGAGCTTCCTGGAAACACCTATCGGTCAGATCCTGGAGCCCTACCTTGCTTGCGTATTCATCGAAGGCATCGCGATGACCTTTGACTCTCTCCCAAAGAGAGATCAAATCATCTCCGTTTGTTCTCTGGCACGAGTAGGAATTTCGAAAGATGTTTCCATGGATCTTCTTTCGCTAGTAAAGCCAATCCTTGTCAATATCAGTAACTTCGAACTACCAAACATGGAAGATGGATCCGGTGAAGAAGCAAGTAGTCCTTCCTCTCCCAAGAAGAAGACTTAGAAGAAGAAGGAAAAAATAACATCAGGTCTTAACTGACCAAAATATCAATAGTAAAACTATTGGTGTTTTTTACAAGAGAGTCCCATGAAAATTTTAGCTTTTAGCGATCCACACCTAGGTCGACATTCAAAGTTTGGAAAAAACTTTGGAAAAAAACTTTTTGATAAAGTAAAACGTGTTGCAGAGACTGAAAAACCTGATGTAGTAATCTGTTGTGGTGACCTGGCTGAACCTGATGAGTGTACGTTAACAGACGGGATGAAGCTATTTGAAGCCATTCCATGCAAACACAAACTACTGGTAGCTGGAAATAATGATATCGAACAAGTAAGCCGAATGAAAGATCGTAAGTTTGTAGATTATGTCGAAGTAATCGGAAGACTGGCTGAACAACACGGGATTCGACTGCTTGATTCTAGACCATTCGTACTTGGTGACTATGCGTTTGTGGGGAATTTCGGGTTTTATGACTTGTCACTATGGAGAGCGCCAGACAATCCAGATCCCAAACTGCCACAAACAATGTCTCAGTTGAAATCAGCGTGTTTGGATTGGCATATAGAACATTTTGGCCTCAGCCACACAGAAATCTTCAATATGTGTCTCAAAAGACTGTATAATCACCTAAAGATGGTTGCTGGGAAAAGAATAGTCTTGTGCACACATACAGTTCCCACCAGAAACATGGTTCTTTACGGACATTCAGCCAAGTATGATTTACAGAATGCTTGGATGGGATTTAATGACAGTGAGTTGGAAAGTCCACTAGCTGATACTCCGGGACTGCTAACGTGGCTGTGCGGACATACACATCGTAACCACAGAACTGAAGGAAAGGTTCCGATGATTAATGTTAGTGGAATTGAGCAACCATTTATTTTTGAAGTCAACTAAATATCAACCACCAAAACACCAATAGTAAAACTATTGGTGTTTTTATTTTTCATAAATATCACTGCCGTCGATAAATATCGTCAATATAGTGTATTTTTTACAGTAAATTAACGGCAATATCGAAACATTAGTGTAACATTAACAAAAACTGGGATTTATAATTTAAAAAACTATATAGTTTATACGTAATGTTCATTACAACTGAAAAAGGAGACTTTGATGAAACATAAAAGAGGACTACTTCCCCTCTCGGGAGACCCGATCACGTATGGACATCTGGATATTATTAAGAGAGCAATGAATAACTGTCAGCATTTAATTGTGGCGGTGCTCAATAACCCAGACAAGAAATCTCAATACGTGTTTGAGCTTGATGAAAGATTGAAGTTAGCGGAGAAATCAATTGCTGACTATTGTGAGGCTGATAACTTTGAAGTTATTGGTTCTGAAGATTCAATGATTGATATTTACCTCGACTACGGCTGTGACGTCATCTACCGAGGAGCAAGGGACAAGCAGGATGCTGAATATGAAAAACAGCAGATCAGATATTATGAAATGCTGTTGCCTGGAATCAGTAATCGAGTGGTAATTTTCAAGGCCAACCCAAAACTGGCGCATGTGCAATCGACTGTTGTTCGAAATTTTGCAGAACAGCATTTGGATGCGACTTCAATGGTTTCAATGTATACGCAAGCCAGATTGTGGAGACAAATCCATGGTCAGAAAGTGTTTGGGATTACGGGAAATCATGGAGTTGGGAAAACGGCGTTGATCGAAGCTGGACTCGGAGTCATCAGGACTGACGGCATGCCGGCTTACCACATTGATCTACAGGTTCTTCGGAAAAAAGTTCTAGAAGGAAAGACTCCTGGGATTGAAAAGCTTAAAAAGGAGATTGCTGATAGACCTCTAAACCAATGTGGTGCGGAGACTAAAGCAATTTTCATGGCTCACCTATCAAGGTTGTATCGACACGAGTTAAAAGGACGGAAAGGAATAATTCTCGTTGAAGATACTCACCTAATTGAAGACGGTCTTTTTCACTGGGTAAATAACAATATCATTATTGTTACCAGTACGATGCATATGTCGACTCCTGCGGGTGATGATACGTGCCTTAGCACTGACTTTAAACTTCAGCAGGCTCGAATGGTTGCGGAGAAAGATTCTTACGGTGTTGTTTTTGACTTTCCAAATAATGAAGATACTTTTACTCCTGGGTTAGGTGGCATCATTGTCGCCAAAGCCAGAGGAGGGAGGACATAATGGATATTGGAAATTACAAAGTCAAGAAGCAGATTGGTGAAGGGGCTTTCGGACGTACTTTTAAAGGAGTACATAAACTACTGAAAGTCACGGCCTGTATTAAGCAGGAAAAGACTGGTGAAAAACCTTACACAGAACTGTTTCGAGAAGAAGCTGCTATCCTGGCAAAGTTGCGACATCCGTCGTTACCATCATTCATTGATTACTTGGAAGAACCTCTTCCGGTTGGTCAGATTCTGATCTTGTCGTTCATTGAGGGAGTTCCTCTCGATGAATTTGTGAGGACAGAAATCAATAGTGACGGCGAACCCATCGTGAAAAAGCCGATTGATGATGAGCATATTTGCTGGATCGTTGATCGACTGCTCAGCGCACTATCCTACTTGCATGGGCGATGGCAGATTGTTCACTGTGATATGAAACCGGGAAACATTATTCTGGATGTTGAAGATCACAATGCTTCAATCATTGACCTTGGAATGGCAGCGTGGAAACCGGATGAATGGTCGAAGTCAAAAGGTGGAACACCTGGATTTCTTCCTCCGGAATTTAGTTCTGGTTTTCCTCCAATTCCGGCATCTGACATTTATTCGCTTGGAAAGATTATTTGTTCTATTTCTGGTGGAGACCCGCTCAGAGGATCACTTCCAGATGACATGAATCCTGAGCTCAAGAAATTCTTTGAGCCGTGGATTAGGCACGATCCGAAACAAAGACCGCAAAACTGTGACAAGCTTCGAACTGACCTCATGAAACTGCGCCGAAAAGTTTTTGGTAGCAGTACATGCAAAGAGAAATTCAAATTCCGTAAATAAGGGAGACTATCATGAGTGGAAACTACGGCTGGGGCGGACGAGATCGGGCGAACGACTTTCCAACAAGAGCGGTACGAAGCGACGCTGGATTCTCGAGGGCACAAGGTGCTTACAGTGATTCAAACAGCTTCACTCCTCCCTCTATTCCAAGAGGACGATCGGTGACGATGACTCAGACAAATCGATCTGGGGCACGACACAACGTTGACTTGACGGCGAACAAAAAGCAGAAGTCGACTAAGGAAAACCTTCTGATCATCGCGATGGATACTACTGGTTCAATGGGATCGTGGAGATCAGAGATCTTTGATAGACTGGTAGTTTTGTACAAGGAAGCTCAAGGTTTCCTTGGTGAATCTCTCGAGATTCTATTCATTGGGTTTGGTGATAGACAAGAATGCCATGATGCTTTCGAAGTTTGTCCGATTGGAGACGGTCCGATTCTTGATGAGTACATCGATGCGTTGACGAAAGCAACAGCTGGTGGTGGCAACGCCGTTGAATCACCTGAAATGGCAGCTTTGTACGTAGCGATGATGCTTGATACAAGCGAGAATAAATCAGTTCACTTCTTCACAGTAACGGATGAAGGGTTCTATCCTCAGATTGATACTGTTGATGCTGAGAACATGATGGGTATTTCAATCGAGGCTGGTGCTTCATCGAATATCTATAAGTCTCTCAAAAGCCGAATGGGCGTCTACACCATTCTTCCAAAAACGAATAGTTATCAGAAAAACACTCAAAGAAAAATCCAGCGTCAGTGGGAAGATGCGGTTGGAAGCGAATTTGTCATCCAGCTAGAAGATGGTCGACGAGTTGTTGACGTCATTCTCGGAGCGGTGGCAAAGATCAATGGACAGTTTGACCGTTTCACGAAGTCACTGATCAAACGTCAGGGTGGAACTCAGCATGGTTCGGAGAACATCAGTACCGTGCAGGCGTCACTAATCAATGTGCCTGGAGCTCCTCAGCCTCCGAGTGTGAAGACCGGGACAAAGTCTCTGGTTGACATTCCTGGAGTGGGGACCAAGTCACTATTGGCTGACTAGAACAATGCGATTTGGTAATACCAAATCGCTTTTTTTATCTTGACAAACGACTAATGTTGCGTTAAAGTGGGCTATTGCTCATTAACAACCAACAAAAGGAAGATTCAAATGAAAATCTTGGCGTTTAGTGACCCACACGTGGGTGGGCATACTAAATTTGGAAAAGAATTTGGGTTTGAGCTGTTTGGGAAAGTAAAACGTGTTGCAGAAAAGGAAAAGCCGGATATAGTTGTTTGCCTAGGAGATTTAGTTGATCCTGATGCTCTTAACATGACTATAGCGCTTGAACTCTTTCAACAAATTCCTTGTGAACATAAGCTGATGGTGGCTGGTAATAACGACATTGAACAAATTATCAGAACACACAAGTTTTCTGAGCACATTCAATTAATTGCCATGCTAGCGAAACGGTTTGGTGTGACACTGTTGGACGCTGGACCTTTCACTCTTGGTGACTATGCGTTTGTTGGGAATTTCGGTTTCTATGACCTATCGCTGTGGGAACCATCAATACATCCTTCAGATAAATACCCGAAAACAAAAGATGCATTGATTGCTAATGCAAAAAAGATTCACATGGATAATTTTGGATTGACAGTAGCAGAAGTTTTCGAGGGTTATCAGGAAGCTCTAAGAAGTGGATTGAAGCAGGTAGCGGGAAAGAAGATTGTGCTATGCACTCACACTGTTCCAACACCTGACATGTTGCTCTACGGACATTCTGCAAAGTATGATTTTCAAAATGCATGGATGGGATTTGACGATAGTAAATCAGCGGATCCACTAATCAATACACCTGGACTACAGATGTGGTTATGCGGACATGATCATCGTAATCATAGAATTGAAAAGAAAGTTCCAATGATTAACGTAAGCGGAAGAGAGCAACCTCATATCTTTGAGATTTAAAACAAAAAGACCTGGCAAAGCCAAGTCTTTTTTATTTGAAGGAGAAATTTTAAAAAACGTTACCTTCCTCTCTTCTCTACAAATCCGCCAATTAATAAACCGATTATAAAATATATTATTATTAATAAAATGCTAAAAAATACAGCCGCGACCTGTTCCACTCTATCAGAGCAAGACGCTGTTGGCTCCATTATACTTTCAAGACACCCACTCTGAGCGCTCCAATGAATACAAACGTTCTCTGTCATAGGACAAACAGCTTGAATAACTGGCAGTCCCTCAATGACAAAATGAGATAAGGCAGGGAAGATATGTCCAGTGACAGTTGGTAGCAACAAGGCATTTGCAGGCATTGAATCTCCATACTTATCAAACAACCAAGGATCATATACAAAATAATAAAAACCAAACAACATTATACAAACCACAATCCCAATCAAACCACCCATCAAAGCTATTTTATTATTCTCTACCCACGATTTTGACATATATAAGATTATTCTTTTGTTTCACTTGGTGTTTTTAACAAAACCAAGTCTTTTTTATTTGAAATGAAATAATTTTATTTTTTTTGATAGATATTTCCTGTTCCAGTATCAATTTTTTGGAAATATTGCTCCATCTGTTTCTTGGTGAATCCTGTGCTTCCAGTGATGTAACCGCCAGGTTTTAGAACTCTTAAAACTTGAGCTAAAATTGCTTCGCGATTTTTTGTAGTAATATAGTTATCTGCAAGAGCCATATTAAATACTATAAAATCAATATTTTCATCAGGCAAAGGTAATTCAGAGGCATCGGAAACAAAGTTAACACCGCTTTCAGAATCTTCATTTAATTTTTCGATATTTCGAGGATCTAAATCTACGTTAATGCGGTTTTGTTTTTTGAGAGCCCCAATTCTTACCAACATTCTAGTAAAAGCTGATCCTAAACCGCAAGCCAAATCAAGAACTACCATATCTTCTCCTAATCCATGGATAAAATCAACAAACATTTTTTGTTTTGGTTTTAAATCTTCTGGATTCTTTTCGAACAAATATTCTTCAGAACAATCTCTCCGACCACAGTTCAAAACATTATCTGCATAATTGAATTCTGATGGTGAGTTAGAAACTGGACCGGGAGCTTTCCCATGACGCTTTAACCACTCTAAATCATCAACTTCTTCAGTCCAATATTTTTCTTGGAAATCGCTTGCCTCATCGAACCTTTTCTCTCTTGTTAAATACCTTACATAATCGTCTTTTTCTTGAAATATAAGTTCTTCAAAATCAAGATTCTTTTCATTCGTTGTCAAATACATGCGTAATCGATGTTCAGGCCAAACATCAAAATCATAACCGAAGTCAAGGCCTTCTGTTTTTCGAATCTCTCTTAACTTTTGACGAAATCCAACAGTATCTTCATAAGACAACTTTGAGATATCAAAATTTAAAATGTTTTCTGCAGTTAGCTCTGCGAATTTATTTTCTTTAGTTAGAGGGTTTTCCATTGTCATAGAAATATATAATTGAAGGCACGATTCTGGAATCGTGCCTTCAAAAAAATTTAAATTATACTAGTCTTCTTTTTTTCGTTCACCTTGAAGTTTTGACAAAGGTAGATCGATACGAACTTGGTCTCGAGGAAGATAAGTTGCTTGTTTAATGTTATTTAATCCGAGTAAACTCATAGTTACTCTTTCTAATCCCATACCAATTCCTCCATGAGGTGGCATACCGAATTTAAATGGCATTAAATAAAACTCGAAGTCTTCAACAGTCATTCCCCACTTCACAATATTTGCTTTCAATTTTTTATAGTTGTGAATACGTTGTCCACCTGTAACCATTTCCTGTCCACGGAAAATTAAATCGAAACTCTTGGTATAGCCAGGGTCTTGTTCATCTTCGTAAGTGTACATTGGTCTTTTTTCAACTGGATAATGAGTGATAAACATGAAATCAGAATTGAATTTTTTCTTTGCATACTCACCTACCCATCGTTCTTGATGAGGCTCTAGGTCAGGTTCAGTAGTACAATCTTCACCATACTCTTCTTTGATCATTTGCTGAGCTTCTTTTAATTTCATTGAAGGGATTTGTTCTGGGATTGAAGGCATGGTTGCTTGTAGAACTTTAATATCTGCTTCATTTCTCTTGGCAACTGCATCCATCATGAACTTAACGACTCCTTGAGTCATTTGCATGACGTCGTGGTGATCTTTTATGAAGGCAAACTCGAAATCAAGTGAAGTATACTCATTAATATGACGTGGAGTATCATGTTCCTCTGCTCGATAAACTTGCCCTGTAGTGAAAGCTCTTTCGAAAACTCCGACTGACATTTGTTTGTAGAATTGTGGACTCTGAGCAAGGCAAGCTTTGTAGCCAAAGTATGGTAGAGAAAAGAAATTTGCTCCACCTTCGGTTGCAGAAGCAACTAGTTTTGAACATTGAAATTCAGTAAAATCTTTTTGCACACAATACTCACGAAAGGATTGAATCAATGTTTCTTGGACTTTGAAAATTGCTTTTTCGTCATCACGACGTAGGTTTAATGGTAAATTATCAAGAAGAGTATCTGTTTTTAATTCTGCACCGTTCAGGTCGTATGGGAGTGTTTCCGCTTCGGCTAAAATTTCAAAACTTTTTGCTAATACTTCAACTGTACCAGTTACCATTTCTGGATTAATTTGTTTTTCTCCACGTTTGTTTACTACACCGGTAATTGATAATACAAATTCGGGTCTAAGTGTATCTAAAATTGCATTTGACTTCTCATCTAGTTCAGACGGAACCATTACAACTTGCATAATTCCAGAACGATCTCGTAGATCGATAAAAACTATCTTTCCCATGTTACGACGAGCCGCAACCCATCCTTTGATAGTTACTTCTTCACCAGTTTTATTCACTGCTTGTGAATTTAGTGTTCTTTCCATATATTTTTTGTGATAAGTGTCTATACTTCGACAAGCTCAGTATGACAAATTATATTTTATTAAGGAGTTATTCTATTAATCATTCTTGGGAACGGGATTGTTTCACGGACGTGAGGTGCGCCGCTGATCCAGCCGGTTATGCGTTCCAAGCCATAACCAAAACCTGAATGAGGAACTGAAC
>Ga0307989_1001381_pt1 | contig 13124 bp, 28 predicted proteins | sample EllFjometagen185_FD_203164 | JGI IMG/M metagenome (GOLD analysis project Ga0307989, IMG submission 203164) | Marine microbial communities from Ellis Fjord, Antarctic Ocean - #185 | ecosystem: Environmental > Aquatic > Marine > Unclassified | place: Southern Ocean | collected 2014-10-08 | reverse complement strand
GTAAAGAAGATAACAATACTCTTCTTAATGAATTCCCAAGTGTGATACCAAACCCACGTTCTAGGGGTTTAATAACATATTTCCCATAGAATTCATCTGTTGGGTATGCTTCTACAAAAGTACTAGGCTTTTCAAATTTCATATCTTTCATTCAGAAGCCTCCTTATTTTTATCTCTTAACTGTGTCGGCGTTTTTTAGCTTTACATCCATTATGTGGCAATGGAGTTACGTCTTTGATTGCAGTTATTTCTAACCCCGCAACTTGTAAAGATCTAATTGCAGCTTCTCTACCAGGTCCAGGACCCTTAACATTAACTTCAACTTTTTGAACACCGTGCTCAGCAGCTGCTTTTGCACAGGCTTCAGAAGCTAATTGTGCTGCGAATGGAGTTGATTTTTTAGAACCTTTAAATCCTAAAGCTCCACCACTGCTCCAAGCAATAGCATTTCCTGCTTCGTCTGTAATAGTTATTATTGTATTATTGAAAGTCGAACGAATATGAGCCACACCAGATGGGATATTCTTTTTAATACGACGTTTTCTTTTTGTTGGTTTTGCCATCTAACTACTACCTCCTTATTTCTTTTTACCCGCAACAGTTCTTTTCGGACCTTTGCGAGTTCTTGAGTTATTTTTAGTATTTTGACCACGAGTAGGCAATCCTTTACGGTGTCTAATTCCGCGGTACGATGCAATTTCCATTAATCTCTTAATGTTAAATGATCTTTCTCTTCTTAGGTCACCTTCTGTAGTAAATTTGCTTACTTCAGTTCTGATGCGACCTAGTTCGTCATCCGTTAAATCTTTCACGCGTGTATCTTCGTTTACGTTTGCAACTGCTAAAATCTTTTTCGAAACGTTTTTCCCAATACCGAAAACATATGTCAGAGAAATAACAATACGTTTATCGCGTGGAATATCTACACCACTAATACGTGCCATAAATACACCTCCATTTATCCTTGTCTTTGTTTATGCTTTGGATTTTCACAAATAATCATTACTCTACCTTTACGACGAATAACCTTACATTTATCACATATAGGTTTTACAGACGGTCTTACTTTCATCTTTATCCTCCTCAATACTTTGAAGAATTATTTATGACGATATGTAATACGCCCACGTGTTAAGTCGTACGGTGACATTTCTACCGTAACTTTATCACCCGGTAAGATGCGTATGTAATGCATACGGATTTTACCAGAAACGTGTGCTAATATCTTGTGACCGTTTTCTAATTCAACGGTGAATTTGGTATTTGGAAGTACTTCAAGTACTTTACCTTCTACCTCAATTACATTATCTTTTGCCATAAGGATCCTCCTCAGTCGTCGTTAATATTTCACACTCTTCTTTTGTGATTAAGATTGTGTGTTCGTAGTGAGCACTATTAGCTCTATCTACTGTTTTAGTGGTCCACCCGTCGGGCAATATTTTTACACGCTTTGTTCCTGCGTTAACCATTGGCTCTATCGCCAAGGTCATACCTTCTTTTAAGATGGGCCCTAAGCCTTTTTTGCCAAAGTTTGGAATTGGTGGATCTTCATGTAAGTCACTTCCAACACCGTGTCCAGTAAATTCCTCTACTACACCGTATCCGAAAGGTTTAACATACATTTCGATTGCGTTTGATATATCGCTCAACCTATTTCCTGCTTTAGCATACTTGAGACCTTCATACAATGATGCCTTTGTTACTTCCATAAGCTTAATATCATTTTCAGATATCTTGCCTACTGCGTAAGTCCAGGCTGAATCACCATGGTAGCCTTTATACATAGCACCAATGTCTACTGCGATTATGTCACCGCTCTTCAACCTTGTGCTACTTGGAAAACCATGAACTACAACATCATTAACTGATGCACATATTGATGACGGAAATCCGTGATAATCCTTGAATGATGGAGTAGCTCCACTATCAATTATTATCTTCTCAACAAGTGTATCGATTTCAATTGTTGTAACTCCAGGCTTAATCATTTTTGCTATTTCGTTATGACATAGCGCAACAATTCGTCCTGCTTCCTTCATTAAGGAAATTTCTCTAGGGGATTTAAGCTTGATCATATTTAGCTAATTCCCTTTGAATTCTATAGAATACTCTTTCGATTGTCCCGAACCCCAAAATATTTCTAAGTAAGTTTTGATCTTCGTAATGCTCAATTAATGGGTAAGTATTCTGTAAATATACTTCTAAACGCTTAATTGCAGTTTCAGGAGTATCATCTGTTCTAGTTGTTAGTTCAGCACCACAAGTATCGCAGATTCCTTTAACTTTAGGTGGATGGAATTCTGTATGGAAACTCGCTTCGCACTTAGGACAAATTCGTCTACCTGATAATCGTTTGATTATTAAGTAAGAATCAATCTCAATTTTGAATACGTGATCCAATTTTCTTCCCATTCCTTCTAATATTGCATCTAATCGTTCAGCTTGATAGATTGTTCTTGGAAAGCCATCTAGTAAAAATCCTTTATCACAATCGTTTTGTTTAAGTCTCTCTTCAACTATTTTAATAGTAACTTCATCTGGTACGTACATTCCTCTATCGATATACTTTTTAGCAAGTAAGCCGACTTTAGATTTTTCTCGCATCGCCGTTCGGAACATGTCTCCAGTTGAAATGTGTGGAATTCCATACTCTTCAACCATCATTTTCGATTGTGTACCTTTTCCAGAACCTGGAGGGCCCATAATCAACATATTCATTATTTAATAAATCCTTTGTACTCTTGCTTGTTAGCTTCAGTCTGGATTTGTTTAAAAGTCTCTACGGCAACACCTACAACGATTAATAAACTAGTACCACCAACAGATACTGAGCTTGGTAAACCAAATGCCCAAGTACTGATAATAGGAATAATAGCTACAACAGTTAAATATAACGCTCCTAATAAAGTAACTTTAAATAATATCTTCGATAAGTGAATCTCAGTATCCTCACCTGGTCTAATACCAGGTACGAATGCATTTTGTTTACCTAAGTTATCACTAATTTTTTCTGGGTTAACTTGCATGAAAGCATAGAAGAATGTAAACACGAATATTAACACAATATAAATTACAAAACCAATTGGTTGAGATTGTGAGAACATAATTGTGAATATATTTTTAACTCCATCAGACACACTCATATAACTAATTACCGTTAAAGGTAACGAAATGATAGTAATAGCGAAGATAACAGGAATTACACCAGCAGAGTTAAGTTTAATTGGAACATTAGACTCACTTCTCCCACGTAATTTTGCTGCACCTTGTCTGTTTGCATATTGAATCGGAACTTTTCTAACAACAGCTTGCATATAGATAATTCCAAGTAATACAACAATCATTAATATAACTACGACTCCAAATTGCAAGTAACTTTGTACATCTGCAACTGGATTTGAAACGTATTGTGCCCATAGTGATTGATACATAGCTGGCATCGAAGATATAATCCCCGCAGCAATGATCATTGAAACACCGTTCCCAACACCTTTTAAAGTAATTTGATCACCTAACCATAATAAGAAGCTTGTTCCAGCTGTAATTATTAAAGCCAAATAAACGAATACTAACGGAGTTGCTTCAACACCTACTGATAATACATTAAGACCAATAGTCATAGCTAATGCTTGCACAAACGCTAAGAATACAGCCATGTATCTAGTAAGTTGATTGATTTTTTGTTTACCAGCATCCCCTTCTTCAGACCATTCTTTAAGAATAGGGACAATGTCCATTTGAAGAATTTGAATAACGATACTAGCCGTGATGTAAGGACCTACACCTAATGCAACAACACTTAAATTCTTTAGAGCTCCACCACTGAATGAGTTCAAGAACCCTAATAAATCATTATCAAATAATGATTCAGGAACAGTGATCATTGGAATTGGGATAAATACTGCAACTCTATATAGCAAGAATGCGAATAAAGTAAATACAATTTTGTTTCTCAATCCTTTATTGTTCCAAACAAGTTTAAGTGTATTCATTAGATCACCTCGAATGTCGCACCAGCAGCTTCAATTTTTTCCATTGCTGAACGCGTTACTTTGTGAGCTTTAATTGTAAGCTTTTTGTCGAACTGTCCATCACCTAATACTTTTAATCCATCAAGGATTTTTCTAATAATTCTTTTTTCTAATAATAATTCAGGAGTTATAACTGTACCATCTTCGAATACATTTAATGCTCCTAAGTTCACAATAGCGAACTCTTTACGAGTGTAATTCGTGAAACCACGTTTCGGTAAACGTTTGAATAAAGGTGTTTGTCCACCTTCAAAACCAGGACGTACTCCCCCGCCTGAGCGTGAGTTTTGTCCGTTGTGACCTTTACCAGCTGTTTTCCCAGTTCCTGAACCTACACCTCGTCCAACTCTTTTACGATCTTTTGTCCCTTGTACAGGTTTTAATTCATGTAATTTCATTTAGGAACCTCCTTATTTCTCAACAACTTCAACTAAGTGTGCGATAGTGTTAACCATCCCTCTTACTTGAGGATTATCAACTTTAACAACAGTTTTGTTAAGTTTAGTTAATCCTAAAGCCCTAGCAGTCAGTTTTTGATTTTTAGCGTATCCAATAGTAGACTTTACTAATTTGATTTGTAATTCAGCCATTTTAGTAACCTCTAATTTCTTCCGCTTGCTTACCTCTTAAAGCAGCAACGGCTTCTCTAGTTCTTAGTTCACTTAATCCTTTATGAACCGCTCTTACCATATTGATAGGAGTATTTGATCCTAAAGATTTAGATAGAATATCTTGGACACCTGCTAATTCCAATACCGCACGTACTGGACCACCTGCAATTACCCCTGTACCTGGGCTTGCTGGTTTAAGTAAAATTTTACTCGCACCAAATCTACATAAGACTTGATGAGGAATTGTAGTTCCTACCATAGGAACTCTCAACATTGTTCTTTTTGCTTCTTCTATTGCTTTTCTAATTGCGTCCGGAACTTCTTGTGCTTTACCAGTTCCAAATCCAACTTGACCTTTTTTGTCTCCAATTACTACTAACGCAGAGAATCTGAAACGACGTCCACCTTTAACAACTTTTGTAACACGGTTAATGTTAACTACGCGTTCTTCAAATTGTTTTTTTTCTGGTCTACGGCGATTGTTTCTTCTCGGTCTTCTCTTTTGATTTTTGTCAAAAGGTTTCTTTTCGCGATTTTGAGTTTTTGGAGCTTCTACTACTTTGTTTTCTTCCATAATAGTAACCCTCCTTAGAATATTAGCCCGGCTTCGCGAGCAGCATCCGCTAATGCTTTAACTCTACCGTGGTATAAATAACCTCCGCGATCAAATACTACCTTAGTAATACCTTTTTCGCTGGCTGCTTTACCGAGTACTGCACCAACTGTTTTGGCACCTTCAACGTTTCCACCATTTTCAACTTTTAAACTTGATGCACTTGCTAATGTTAATCCATTAACATCATCAATTACTTGAGCGAAAATGTTGTTACTTGAACGGAACACAGATAATCTTGGAACACTTGGAGTTCCAGATATCTTACCTCTTATACGCATGCGTCTTTTCAAACGACTTCCGTTACGATTATATTTCTTAATCATCTAGATTACTCCTTCCTATGCTGTTTTTCCTTCTTTACGACGAATTTGTTCATCAGAATATCTAATCCCTTTACCTAGGTACGGCTCAGGTTTACGAACGGCTCTAATGTTTGCAGCAAATTCACCTACTAGTTCTTTATCAATTCCACTTACTGATACATTTACAGGTTTTGGAATTTCAATAGTGATTCCCTCAGGAATCTCCAATTCAACTGGATGTGAATATCCAGCTGCTAATACAACTTTGTTTCCTTGTAATTGTGCACGGTATCCGACACCTTTGATTATTAAATCTTTTTTAAACCCTGCAGAAACACCTACAACCATATTGTTAATTAATGCTCTAGTTGTTCCGTGGAAAGTTTTATGAAATTTAGAATCAGATGGTCTTCCGACAACGACACTATTTTCTTCAAGGCCAATAGTCATATCTTTATGGAATGTCTTAGTTAATTCACCTTTAGGTCCTTTAACAGTAACTGTTTGTTCAACAATTGTTACTTCAACACCTTCAGGAATCATAACTGGTTTTTTACCAATTCGACTCATACGAGTACCTCCTTAAATTTACCAAACGTAAGCGATTACTTCTCCACCAACTTGTTGGCTTCTAGCATCTTTCCCCGTCATAACACCTTTCGAAGTCGAAAGGATTGCAACACCTAAACCATTTAATACTTTAGGGATATCGTTGCTTGATGCATATACTTTTAATCCAGGTTTAGAAATCCTTCTGATTCCTTTAATAACTCTTTCTTTTGTATCTGCATATTTTAATTGAACTTTAATAGTTCCTTGTTTATCGTCTTTTACAAATTCTACTTCCTTGATAAAACCTTCGTTTTTTAACACTTCTAAAACCGCTAATTTGACTTTAGAACCTGGCATCTCAACAACTTTGTGTCGTGCTTGATTACCATTACGAATACGAGTTAACATATCAGCGATAGGATCTGTCATTACCATAAATTTTGCCTCCTTCCTAATATCTTAGGAATATTTTTATTACCAACTAGCTTTTCTTACTCCAGGTACATACCCTTTGTAAGCTAGTTCTCTAAAACAAATACGGCATAAACCGAATTTGCGAATTACTGAATGTGGTCTCCCACATCTATTACAACGTGTATAAGCTCTAGAAGAGAACTTAGCAGTACGTTGTGCTTTTACTTTTAATGATTTTCTAGCCATGATTTCTCTCCTTTACTTTTTGAATGGCATTCCCATAAGTCCTAGTAATGCTCTACCTTGTTCATCAGATTTAGCAGTTGTTACTATAACAATATCCATACCTCTGATTTTTTTGATTTTATCGTAATCGATTTCAGTGAAGATTAGTTGTTCCTTTACACCAAGTGTATAGTTACCTCTACCATCAAATGAATCTTTACTAATCCCACGGAAGTCACGTACACGTGGTAATGCGATTGATACTAATTTATCAAAGAATTCATACATTCTTTCTCCACGTAATGTAACTTTACAACCGATAGGATAACCTTCACGAACCTTAAAGTTTGCGATTGATTTCTTAGCTTTTGTAACTACTGGTTTTTGCCCAGCTATAAGTGTTAATTCTGCTACAGCATCTTCTAATAATTTAGAGTTTGCTACTGCGTCTCCAACCCCCATATTAACAACAATTTTGTCAATATTAGGTACTTCCATGATAGAAGAATAATTGAATTCTTTTAACATAGCAGGTTTAACAACTTCTTTGTATTTTTTCAATAAACGATTCATATAGCGCTTATCCTCCTTCCAGAATTATTAATTAATTTAATAATTCACCAGATTTTTTCGCATAGCGAACTTTTTTTCCGTCAACTACTTTTTTTCCGACTTTTGTAGCTAGTTTGGTTTTTGGATCTTGAATTGCAACATTTGATACATGGATTGATGCAGTAAATTCTACAATCCCTCCATCTGGATTAGCTTGAGTTGGTTTTTGGTGTTTTTTCATAATATTAACACCCTCTAATACAACTCTGTCTTGCTTAGCTAATACTTTAGTTACTTTCGCGATCTTACCTTTATCTTTTCCAGATAAAACTACTACAGTGTCACCATTTCTTATTTGCATAGTATTAACCTCCTTTATAGGCTATAGTACTTCAGGAGCCAGAGAAACTATTTTCATGAATTCTTTTTCACGAAGTTCTCTCGCTACAGGACCGAAGATACGAGTTCCACGAGGAGTTTTATCATCCTTGATAATAACTGCTGCGTTGTCATCAAATTTAATATAAGTACCATCTTGTCTTCTTTGTCCGGTTTTTGTACGTACGATTACAGCTCTAATTACTTCTCCCTTTTTTACTTGACCACCAGGAGTAGCGGCTTTTACAGTGGCAACAATAACGTCACCTATGTTAGCATATTTTCTTCCGGTTCCCCCTAAAACTTTAATTGTTAAAATTTCACGAGCACCTGAATTATCAGCTACCTTTAACCTAGATTCTTGTTGAATCATAGTGGAATCCTCCTTCCAGTTTAGATCTCGATGCTTTCTTTAACTACATCAACTAAACGGAATCTTTTTAATTTTGATAATGGTCTAGTTTCCATAACTGTTACAACATCACCCATTTTAGCAATATTGTTCTCATCATGTGCAGTAAGCTTTTTAGTTCTTTTAACGGCTTTACCGTATAATTTATGTCTTCTTTTTGTTTCTACAGCTACTGTTATTGTTTTTTCCATTTTGTCTGAAACTACTGTCCCAGTATATACTTTACGTTTATTACGTTCCATATTCTACCCCCTATGCACGAATGCCTTTCTCACGTTCAGTGATAATAGTGTACATTCTAGCAATATCTTTCTTAATTTTAGAAAGCTTTGCAGTATCTTCTAATTGACCAACGGCTGCTTGAAATCTTAGATCGAATAATTCTTTCTTAAGATTCACAATCTCAGTTTCGATAGCGGTAGTTTCCATACTTCTAATTTCTTTAGCTTTCATTGCTTTCACCACCATCTATTTTCTTAATAAACTTACATCTTACAGGTAACTTATGCATTGCTAGTCTGAAAGCTTCTCTAGCAACTTCTTCTGATACACCTGCTATTTCAAACATAACTTTTTGTTTTTTAACTACTGCAACCCAACCATCAGGAGCTCCTTTACCAGAACCCATTCGTACTTCTAGTGGTTTAGCTGTTTTTGCTAAATGTGGGAAGATTCTTATCCAAACTTTCCCTTGACGCTTCATGTATCTTGTTAATGCAACACGCGCAGATTCGATTTGTCTGTTTGTAATCCAACCACTTGTGATGGCTTGAAGTCCATACTCACCGAATTGTACTTCTCTACCACCTTTAGCAAATCCTCTATCATGAGGAACTCTATGTGGTCTTCTGTATTTCGTTCTTTTAGGTACTAACATATCTACACTCCCTTTTTCTTAGGAAGTACTTCACCTTTGTAGATCCATACTTTAATTCCCAATTTTCCATAAGTAGTGTTTGCTTCTGCGTGAGCGTAATCTATATTAGCTCTTAAAGTATGTAACGGAACATTTCCTTCAGAGTAACCTTCGCTTCTTGCCATCTCAGCTCCACCAAGACGTCCAGATACTAATGTTTTACATCCCTTAGCTCCATTTTTCATTGCTCTTTGAATAGCAACTTTTTGGGCTCTACGGAATGATGCTCTGTTTTCTAATTGTTCTGCAATACTCTTAGCAACCAAATAAGCGTCTACTTCTGGTCTTCTAATTTCTACGATATTTAACATAACTGATTTTCCAGTCATTTTTTCAAGTTGAGTTACAACTTCCATTTTGCGTTTACCATCTTGACCGATGATAACACCTGGTTTTGCAGTGTGTAAAATAATGTCTACTTTATCTTTCGATTTTCTCTCAATTACTATTTGAGAAACCGCTGCGTTATGAAATTTTTCATGTAATAGATCTCTAATTTTAAGATCTTCATGTAATATTTCAGGAACTTCTCTTTGATCGAAGAACCATTTAGCATCCCAATCTTTGATGACACCAACGCGCAGTCCAGTAGGACTTACTTTTTGACCCATTGATTGTTCCCCCTTACTCTTTCTCTGCTACGATCACAGTAATGCTACTAGTTCTTTTTAAAATCTGACTAGCGCTACCTCTTGCTCTTGGTCTAATTCTTTTCAGAGTAGGACCTTCATCAGCAAAGATAGTTTTAACATATAAGTTTTCGATGTCCATACCATTATTGTGCTCAGCATTCGCCATAGCACTCATAATTAGTTTTTCAACATCTTTAGCAGCTCTTTTGTTTGTATTTCTTAATATTGAAATTGCTCTACCGCAATCTTCTCCACGAACTAGATCAAGAACTAGTCTAACTTTACGAGAAGCAATGCGGATCATTTTTTTATAAGCTTTAACTTCCACTTTTACTTCCTCCTTTATCTAGCCTTTTTATCTTTAATGTGTCCATGATATGTTCTAGTAGGTGCAAATTCGCCTAACTTGTGTCCTACCATGTCTTCTGTTATATATACTGGTACATGTTCGCGTCCATTATGGATTGCGATTGTATGTCCAACAAATATTGGGAATATAGTTGATCTTCTCGACCAAGTTTGTACAACTTGTTTCTTATTCGCATCATTTAACTTTTCAATTTTCTTGATTAAGTGATCATCAGCGAACGGTCCCTTTTTTAGTGAACGAGCCATATAATAACCTCCTTATTTGTTATTTACGTCTACGTACAATTAGTTTAGATGATTTATTCTTTTTCTTACGAGTTTTCTTACCTAATGCTGGTTTACCCCAAGGAGTAACTGGTTGTTTTCTACCGATAGGTGTTCTACCTTCACCACCACCATGAGGATGATCGTTAGGATTCATTACAGACCCACGTACTGTAGGTTTGACACCCATATGTCTTTTTCTACCAGCTTTACCAATATTAACTAACCCGTGAAATTCATTACCAACTTCTCCAATTGTCGCACGACAAGTATTTAATATTTTTCTTACTTCTCCTGAAGAAAGTCTCACAATAATGTACTTGTCTTCACGTCCTAAAATTTCTGCACTAGTTCCAGCTGATCTAACTAACTGACCACCTTTACCAGGATGTAACTCGATATTGTGAATAGTTGTCCCTACAGGGATATTAAGCATTGGTAACGCATTACCAGGTTTAATATCGGCTTTTGGTCCAGCTTCGATTTGGCTTCCTACTTCTAATCCTTTAGCAGCGATGATATATCTTTTTTCTCCATCTAAATAATGAATCAAAGCGATATTAGCACTTCTGTTTGGATCGTATTCAATAGTCGCAACTTTTCCAATTACATTGTCTTTGTTACGTTTAAAATCGATTACACGATATTTTCTCTTATGTCCTCCAGCTTGGTGACGAACTGTAATCTTACCTTGATTATTACGTCCACCGCGTTTACTTAAAGGAGCTAACAACGACTTTTCAGGTTTATTTGTTGTGATTTCTTTATAATCTAAAGAAGTCATGTGTCTTCTACCGTTCGTCGTAGCTTTGTATATCTTAATAGCCATTCTAGTTTCCTCCTTTATTAGATTTCAAAGATATCGATTGATTGACCAGCCTTAACTGTTACAATCGCTTTTTTTACTTTAGCAGTTAAACCAGTATGTTTACCTACTCTTTTTTTCTTAGCTTTACCGTTGATTAAGTTAACTTTTTCAACGTCAACGCTGAAGATTTCTTTTACAGCATTTTTGATTTCAATTTTGTTAGCGTCCTGAGATACTTCGAAAGTATATTTACCCATTTCAACTAACTTCATTGATTTTTCAGTGATGATAGGACGTTTTAACACTTCATAGATTGATTTCATTATCCTAGCACCTCCTCAATTTTTTGAATTGCACTTTGTGTAATGATTACATTGTGTGCTTTTAAGATGTCGTAAACACTTACGTGATCCCAAGTGTTTATTTCTACACCAGCGATGTTTCTTCCTGATAACTCGATTGAATCGTTGTTTTCAGATAGAATCACTAAAGTTCTTCCAGCAGATTTTAAATTGCTTAAAAACTCTACAAATGGTTTAGTTTTGATTTCAGAGAATTCGATTTTATCTAGTACTTTGAATTCATTTTCAATAACTTTTGCAGAATAAGCAGATTTCATTGCTAACTGTCTAACTTTTCTATTTACTTTAAGATCATAGTCTCTAGGTGTTGGTGCGAATACAACCCCACCACCACGCCATTGAGGTGATCTAATAGACCCTTGTCTTGCACGACCAGTTCCCTTTTGGGCCCATGGCTTTCTACCTCCACCACGTACTTCCGCACGAGTTTTGGCTTTTTGAGTTCCTTGACGCATTGCGGCTCTTTGAGCTTTTACTACATCATATAATGCTTGTGGATTAGGCTCTATTCCGAAAATATTATCATTTAACAGAATATCTTTAACCTTTTCTCCAGCTTGATTTAACAATGCTAACTTAGGCATAGTTAATCCTCCTTCCTGGTTAATAGTTATTTTTTGATTGCTTTTTTAACTGTTACGAATGATTTGTTTGAACCTGGTACATTACCTTTAACAAGTAATATTCCGCGTTCAGTATCAACCTTAACAATTTGTAAATTTTGTAATGTAATTGTTACATTACCCATGTGACCTGGTAATTTTTTACCTTTAAATACTCTGTTCGGATCGACTGGTCCCATAGACCCTGGTCTTCTGTGATAATGAGAACCATGTGTCATTGGTCCAATAGCTTGTCCATGTCTCTTAATACTACCTTGGAAACCTTTACCTTTAGATACACCTTGTACGTCAACATAGTCACCTTCAGAGAATATGCTTACAGGTACCTCCTGACCAACTTCGAACTCATTCATTTCTGAACCGCAAAGTTCTTTCAGGTAGCGCTTAGGTGCTGATCCTGATTTTGCTAAGTGTCCAGCGAATGGTTTGTTTGTAGACTTTTCAGTCTTCACACCATAACCAAGTTGAACAGCTTCATACCCATCATTTTCAACAGTCTTCTTTTGTAAAACAACATTACCATTACATTCAATAACGGTAACTGGTACTAACTTACCTTCAGCACTGAAGATTTGAGTCATACCAATTTTTTTACCTAAGATTCCTTTAGCCATGAGTTACACCTCCTATATTATTTTATTACGATCTCTACACCCGACGGTAAGTCTAAGTGCATTAATGCGTCGATTGTTTGTGGACTTGGATCCACAATATCAATCATTCTTTTGTGCGTTCTTCTCTCGAACTGTTCACGAGAGTCCTTGTTTACATGGGGACTTCTTAAAATCGTGAAGATTTCAGTTTTAGTAGGTAGTGGTACTGGACCAACAACCTTAGAACCCGTTTTTTTAGCAGTATCTACAATTTTTGCTGCAGATTGATCTACTAGAGCGTGATCATACGCTCTCAATTTAATACGAATTTTGTTTGCCATCTTTATTCTCCTCTCACTTATATAAATTATAAGCTAGCTCCGTGTGAATACCTGAACATAGGCATAGGCAACGCCTCCTAGTGTGTCAGCAACCTCGCACTTCTTCGCCTGCAATTTAATATT
>Ga0307989_1001380_pt1 | contig 13127 bp, 10 predicted proteins | sample EllFjometagen185_FD_203164 | JGI IMG/M metagenome (GOLD analysis project Ga0307989, IMG submission 203164) | Marine microbial communities from Ellis Fjord, Antarctic Ocean - #185 | ecosystem: Environmental > Aquatic > Marine > Unclassified | place: Southern Ocean | collected 2014-10-08 | reverse complement strand
ACCTTTAAAATCGTGTGATTTAAGGTTTCCGTTTGAAAGGCTAATTTCAACATCTCCATCGAAATCGCCAATAAAAATATCACCAAATTTATTTTCTATTTTCAGTTTGTTGCTTGCCGGAAGCCACACGGTGTAATCAATATTCATGTTCCCTCCAGATTGAAATACGGTCTCTTTAAATTTTAAAATTTCTTTCTCAAATTCACTTTTATTTTGTCCAACTATTGTACGAACAATTAAAAAGTGCTGACTTTCGTTAAAATCAAAATCAATGGCATCTATCGCTTTTTCAAGTTTAGAAAGCTTCTTTTCTTCAACCCTTATTTTTATCTCAATAATTACCGAGTCTTTATCCCAGGTATTCAGTTCTATCTTCCCGTATTTATTTGATATCTCAATTTGGGTTTCGGGCGAAACTTTAAATTGTTTTTGAATTTCTTTTGTTTCAGTAAACTGAGCCACCGCTTCCGATGGAATCAGCCAAACCCCCAAAACAAAAAATAGTGTAATTTTGAATTGTCTCATATCTTTTTTCTCCTCTATGATATATTAAATTAAATTAAAGTGGCTTTTTAGAAAGTGTCAAGAACAAGGCTTGCGAAATTTTGAAAATGAAGGAATTTACTCTTGTAAATGACTGTTTTCAAGATGAGCGTAACGCAGTTATTGGCATTTTCTAAAAGTCATGTCTAACAGTTTATTTGTTCTAAAACGTCATCAACCAATTGTAGCCGATAACGGTTGTTTTCAATCATAGCCTCAATCACTGTTTTGTTTGAAATGTTTTCTCGTAAATCAGTTTTTAAAACTTTATACATTGCTTCTAATTCATTCAGATCCGATTCCACATCTTCTTTTAATTCCGGGAAAACGTAATAGCATTTTCTTATTTCTATTAATCTCGAATTTACTTGGTGTGCGTAAAAAGCCTCGGCTTCAATAAGTTCCTGAAGTTCGGGGTCGGTTGTTTTTGATGCAAAATTTCTATCCCCAAAAGTATTGGTTTGCCAAAGTATTACCGATGTTATTGCTGCAATTGCAATTACTGCTGCCACCCGAATTAGGTTCGTGTTTAATCGAATCACCTTTGTTTTTCCTTTCGAAATATTCTCCCAAACTTTTGCCGATGGCTCCATTTGGTCGAATTCTTCGCGGTTATTTTTTATAAAATCTTCTAAATTGTTAGTTTGCATATCGTCCTGTTTTTTGTTCTTTTAATATTTCAACAATGCGGCGTTTGGCTCTCATAAATTGGCTTTTCGAGGTTGACTTAGAAATTCCCATAATTTGTGCAATTTCCACGTGGTCATAACCTTCGAGCAGATAAAGTGAAAATACCATTCGGCCACCTTTTGGCAATTTTTCCATTGCTTTTGTAACATTTGCAACCGTAAACTTAACTTCATTTTCTATTCCCTCTTCAGGAATTTCATGGTCGTAAATTTCTTCACAGTAGGTTAAATCCACCTTTCTTTTGTTGATGGAATTTATACATGTATTTATTGTGATTCGTTTTAGCCAGGCTCCAAAATTAGATTCATACCGGTAGGAATCTAATTTCATAAATGCCTGTGTAAAAGCATCCTGTAACATGTCTTCAGCTTCCTCCCTATTATTCATCATTCTGTAGCACACGTTAAACATTGCCTTAGAGTACAATTGGTAAAGCTCGAATTTCGATCTGTCTTTCCCTTTTTTACAGGCCTCAATAATACTTTTATGGATGTACTCTTGCTTTCCCAATTTATTAGTTTTCATTTTTAATGACAAGGAAAAATACGAAGGGTTGCAGCTTGATTATTTCTTATTTGAACTTATAATTTTTTCAATTTCGATATCTGTGTAGTCAGGAACAGCACCTTTTTGCGTGGCAACAAAAGCACCGGTGGCACACGCATTTTCTAATGCTTTTTGGGGATGAATATTTTCAGAAAGGTTGGCAACCAGACTTGCTAAAAAAGAATCGCCGGCACCAACTGTATCCGCAGCTTTTACTTTAAATCCGGGGTGCTCGTAAAATTTGTTTTCAATATAAAGAGCCGCACCGTTTGCTCCGCGTGTAACACAAACTGTTTTGCATTTGTAAAATTCTGCGAGCCAATTAATCAATTCGGGAATGCTTCCTTTTTTGTTGCTCCAGGATGCGATAACATCGAGTTCGTCGTCGTTAAGTTTTATAAAATCCGATTTGTGAAGTAACTCTTCAACAATTTTCTGTTTATCGTATGGAGGACGCAGGTTTACATCGAGCAGACGAGTTGCTTTCGAAATATCTAACAGTTGAAATAGTGTTGTTCTCGAAGTTTGCTTACGCAAAGCCAACGAACCAAAAATAATTAAATCGGCATTTACGGCCGCATTTTTATTTGCTTCGTTTATTTGAATATTGTCCCATGCAACTGGTTCGCAAATTTCGTAGCTTGCGTTTTTGTTTTTATCTATATGAACCAATACTTTGCTTGTCGATAATTTATTGTCTTTTTGAATAGTAGTTGTGTTTATTCCCGATTTCTTTAAAAAATCCAATAAAATTTCACCGTCATTGTCGTTGCCAATTTTACTAATTAAAGTAGGATTTTGTCCTTGTTTTTTTAAGTGAATTGCAACGTTTAAAAGTGCGCCTCCAGGTTGTGCGCCAGTGGGAAGCATGTCCCAAAGAACTTCTCCGAAACAAATAATGTGCTTGTATATTTTCTTTTGCATAATTTTTTGAGTTTCTCAAAATTAAACTTTTATGATTTGAAATTCGATTTAATTGTTTTTTTATGAATTGCAAAAAGAATAAAATATTATATTTGCAACCGCAAAACAAAATGGTGGTTGTAGTTCAGTTGGTTAGAACGCCGGATTGTGGTTCCGGAGGTCGTGGGTTCAAATCCCATCATCCACCCAATAAATAAAAAACCTCAGAATTATCTGGGGTTTTTTTATTTGGGTTTGCGCTTTTTGAAGATGGCGAATGAATAATTAGAAAATTGAAGCTTTGGAGAAATCCGGGGCTTCATTTTTTTTAGATTGAATTTTGTTGAATTCTCATTCCATGTTAATGTTTCGCATTACAAATCAAAACTATGTTAGGGATTGTTGCGTAATAAGTTGACGGTTTGAGGCGCAGTAATTTTGTTTTTTAACAACTTTAAAAATATGAGAATAGCCATGCTATTTAAGGATTTTTCAAGGAAGTTAAAAGGCAAAAGAACAAGCGTGAAATGGCAAGTTATTACGTAACAAACCCTTAATTGTATATTCGTTTAAATACCACATAAGATGAAACAGCGCATTCATTCCTCGCAAAAGCGGGAATCTTTTCATTTTTTAACTTTGAATTTTGAGATTCCGTATAAAATTTTTCAAATTTTTACGGAATGAGTGCATTGTGGTAATTTTCCGGATAATCAAACTATGTTATTTACATGCCAAAAAATAGGAGAGTACGCACGCATTAATTTTATGCTGAACAACAGGTTTTAGGACTTTTTAAATTACTATTTTTATAATCTTGCCAGAAGCCAACTCGCTTATACCCAATATTATAGGTGAATTATGGTCAAATGTCAGAAATAAACCACATCCTTTTTTAATAAAAAAAGGAGTATTTATTTTCAAGTTGCTGATGTTTAGAATGATGCAGTGGAATAATTCTACAAAAGTTAATAATGTATGGGCATGAATTATCAAAATAAAACCAAAGAAGAACTAATTATTGATCTTAAGAAATTACAGCAGGAATTCAATTCCTTAAAATCATCCTATCATAAAAATATAACTGAATTCAAAAGGGAAGAGGAGACACTTCTTGAAAGTAAAAAACGGTTTCAGAAGTCGGAAGAGGTTGCACATCTTGGTAGCTGGGAAATGGAATTGGCAACGGGGAAAAGTAAATGGTCGGATGAATTCTTCCGCATTTGTGGTATTGAGCCAGGAAGTTTTGAACCTACTTCCGAGGATGGATTTAAAATTATACATCATGAGGATAGAGGAAAAGTGAAGCATGCAGTTGAGAACTCCATTAAAAATGGTATTCCGTACAATATTGAAAAGCGAATCGTAAGACCAGACAAAACTATTAGATGGGTTCAAAGTGTTGGCGAAGTAATATTAGATGACAAGAACAAGCCGTATAAACTAATTGGTTCGTTATTAGACATTACCGAGAACAAATTGGCAAAAGACGCATTGCGGGAAAGTGACGAACGATTCCGAACTATTTTCGAAAATTCACCAATTGGGATTGATATTGTTACCGCAGAAGGTAATCCTGTACAAAGTAACCAAAAGCTGAATAAAATGCTCGGTTACAGTGAGGAAGAACTCCAGCAAATGGTTTTTGCTGATTACACACATCCCTACGATGTTGCCGAAAGTTTACGTTTAACACGCGAAGTGCGGGAAGGTACACGCGAGCGGTTTACAATGGAGAAAAGATATATTTCCAAAAAAGGTGAAGAAAAATGGGGTTATGTTGCAGTTTCGGGAGTAAAAGACATTCAAGGGAAATTTCTGTATTTTATTGCAATGGTGGAAGATATTACCGAGCGAAAACAGATCGGGCAAAAATTGCTGGAAAGCGAAAATCTTCTGGATTCCACACAGAAAATAACAAAAGTGGGAGGGTGGAGATGGAATGTAAAAACACAGGAAATGTTCTGGACAGCTGAAACCTACCATATTCATGAAATTGATCCGAATGAAATAGAACCAGGTTCGCAAGAACATATAGAACGTAGTATTAAATGTTACGATGAAAAAGATCGTCAGATAATTCTGGAGGCTTTTCATAAATGCGCTAATCCAGGAGAACCTTACGACATGGAATTTCCTTTTACATCTGAGAAAGGAAACAGAATATGGGTTCGCACAACTGCTAAACCGGAAAAGGTAAACAACAAAGTGGTGAGAGTAGTTGGTAATATAATTGATATTACAAATTACAAAAATGTGCTGAAAGCCTTAGAAAGCTCAGAAGAAAGATTGAAAGTTATTTTTGAATTGGCCCCCGACGCTGTTTATTTGTTTGATTTTAAAGGAAATTTCCTCGACGGGAACAAGGCAGCCGAGGAAATGATTGGATACAAAAAGGAAGAACTTATTGGCAAGAATTTTTTTAAGCTGAAATTATTACCGGCTGCTGATTTAGCGAGTATTGCAAAAGTTCTAATTCAAGTTGCCACTGGCAAAAAAACTGGAATTATAGAATATTCTATTAAACATAAAAATGGAAATTTAATTCCTATTGAAGTAAGTGCTTATCCGGTTAAAATTAGTGGAAAAACCGTGATATTAGGAATTGCCCGTAACATTACCGAGCGCAAGAAATCGGGAAAAGAATTACTGGAAAGTGAAAAGAAATACAAAGCGCTGTATAACGACGCCCCTTTACCTTATCAATCGTTAAACACAGAAGGCAATTTTCTTGAAGTAAACCCGGCATGGTTAAAAACGCTGGGATATAAAAAAGAAGAAATTATTGGAAATAATTTTGGCGATTTTATGACTGAAGAATCTGCCAAACTTGTTGCATCACAGCTTTCAGCATTCAAAAAAAGTGGAATTATTAAAGATGTTGAATTTGACATGATTAGTAAAAAAGGGCTAATCGTAAAAGGAAGGTTTAACGGCACTATTGTTTTTGATAAAAGCGGTAAATTTAAACAAACACATTGCATTTTTGAGGACATTACCGAACGCAAAAAAATAGAAAATAAGTTAATACAAAAGGAGGCAAAAATACAGAGCATTTTCCGATCGGCACCTGTTGGAATTGGGGTTGTTAACAATCGGGTTATCAAACAGGTAAATAACCAATTCTGTGAAATGCTTGGATATGCCGAAAAAGAATTAATCGGGCAAAATTCAGTAATGGTGTATCCTTCGAAGGAAGAATATAAAAAAGTTGGTATTAATAAATACGAACAAATTGCAAAACTTGGGAGTGGAGCAGTTGAAACGCAGCTTAAAAGGAAAGATGGTAAAATTATTGATGTTATTCTTAGTTCAACTCAAATTGAAGAAAATGATGCAAACGGCGATGTAGTTTTTACAACTCTGGATATTACTGAAAGCAAAAAAGCAGGACAAGAATTAGCTGAAAGTGAAATCAAATTTCGTTTACTTGCCGATTATACTTTCGACTGGGAATATTGGGTAGATGCAAACGGTGATTACATTTATATTTCACCTTCATGTTATAGAATTACAGGATACAAATCAGAAGAATTCAAGTCTAATCCGGATATTTTATATGAAATAGTCCGGGCTGATTATCTGGAAAAAGTTAGAACCCATTATCACGACGAGAACAATAGAGACACTCCAATATTTTCGATAGAGTTTCCTATTATTGCCAAAAATGGAGAAGAGATTTGGCTGGAACATAATTGCAGTCCGGTTTTTGCCGATGATGGCAAATACTTAGGGCGGCGTGGTAATAACAGAGACATTACCTGGCGAAAAAAATCGGAAGAGGCATTGATTAAAAGTGAAGAATTCAAGGAAAAATTAATTGCAAGTAGTTACGATTGTATTAAAACCATCGATCTTTCAGGCAATTTATTGTCTATGAGTGCGGGAGGCCAAAAACTATTGGAAATAGATGATGTAGGCTCTGTATTAAACAATTCATGGATAGAATTCTGGAAAGGCGAAGATAATGAGAGAGCAGTTGAAGCTGTTGTAAAAGCCGGGCAGGGAATGATAGGAAGGTTTCAGGGATTTTGTCCAACTCAAAAAGGGACTCCCAAAAATTGGGATATTATTATCTCACCTATTCGAAATATTGATGGAAAGATCGATCAGTTATTGGCAATTTCAAGAGATATAACCGAAGAAAAACAGATAGCAGACAAATTACACGAAAGTGAAGAAAGGTATCGTACACTGTTTGATAATAATCCGGTTGACACAATAGTTGTTGATAAAAGAGGTAAAATTATTGCATTCAACGATGCAAAAAAAAGGGAAGGTGGAAGAATCCCTGCAATCGGAAAAGAACTGTATGCTGAATACGCTGGCCAGCATAAAATCAACATGCGCACCGAGTTAATCGAGTGTATAAAAACAGCTAAGTCAAAAAAATTTCCGGAACTGGAATATGGAGATAACAGGAAATTTTTGAGTATTACCATTGCTCCTTTCAACCAGGGAGCAATTATAGCTTCGGAAGATATTACGGTACGCAAACAAGCTGAGCAAATCCAAAAAGTATTGTATAATATTTCGAAGGCTGTCTCAACCACCGATAACATTGCAAAACTAATTGCATACATTAAAATTCAATTGGGAACAATAATCAACACAACTAATTTTTATGTGGCTTTAGATGATTTAAAAAATGGAGAACTTTCGTTACCATTTATTTCTGACGAATTTGAAAACCCTAAATTTATTCCAGCAGGCAAAACCTTAACAAGGTATGTCGTCGATTCAAAAAAGCCATTACTTGCAAACATTGATGAAAAGAGAAGGATGGTAAAAGAGGGGAAAATTGATCATTTTGGGGTTTTGTCGAAAGTATGGCTTGGTATTCCTCTTAAAGTTGAAGGTGAAGTAATAGGTGTGCTTGCAGTTCAAAGTTATACGAGTGAAGATGCTTATAATGAGAAAGACCTTAAAATGCTTGAATTTGTTTCAAACCAAATAAGTCTATCAATTCATAGAAAAAAAACAGAGGAAAATTTAATACAAGCGCTGCAAAAAGCCACCGAATCGGAACGTTTAAAGTCTGCTTTTTTGGCTAATATGAGCCACGAAATAAGAACACCGATGAATGGAATTCTTGGATTTGCCGATTTGCTAAAAGAACCAAACCTTACCGGAACGCAGCAAAAAGAATACATCGATATTATTAAAAAGAGTGGAGACAGAATGCTCAATACCATAAACGATATTGTTGATTTTTCAAGAATAGAAGCAGGACAAATGACCGTTTCGAATACCAGTGTAAATCTTTTTGAACATCTGAATTTTCAGTATTTATTTTTTAAACCTGAAGCGGATAAAAAAGGAATTAATTTTTCGATTAAAAACGATAAGTCCTCTACAAAAATTGTTGTTAATACCGATCGCGAAAAATTACATGCAATTCTTTCGAACCTTATTAAAAATGCAATTAAATATACCCAAAAAGGTAGCATTGAATTTGGTTATGAAATTATAAAAACGAAAAGTGGTTCGTTTCTACAATTTTATGTAAAAGATACCGGAATGGGAATTCCAAAAGACAGGCAAAAAGCAGTTTTCGATAGATTTGTTCAGGCAGATATTGAAGACAAATTGGCTTTACAAGGCTCTGGTTTGGGTTTGTCAATTTCGAAAGCTTTTGTAGAAATGCTCGGGGGGAAAATTAGTGTGGAAAGTGAATTAAGTGTGGGCTCAATTTTTTATTTCACCATTCCTTATAGAGAGTTCGATAAGATAAAAAAACAAGTTGTTAAGGAAGTAGAGAAGACGAGCAAACTGGAGAAAAAATTAATTTTAATTGTGGATGATGATGAGTTAAGTTTTACTTTGTTAGAAGTGGTACTCGAGAAATTAGGGTTGGATATTATCTGGGCAAAAAACGGGAAGAAAGCGATTGAATATTGTGCAAAAAATAAGCGAATAGATTTAGTGCTTATGGATATTAATATGCCGCTAATGAACGGATATGAGGCAACCAAAAAAATAAAAAAATTACGCCCCACTCTTCCTGTAATTGCACAAACTGCATTTGCATTAGTGGGCGATCAGGAAAAATCTATTGCAGCCGGATGCGATGATTATATTTCGAAACCTATTAAAAGTGTTGAATTAATTGAACTTATAAAAAGGCAATTTATTTAAGGAAATATCATTAAATATTTTGTGCAAATTATGGTTCGTTTTAATATTGAGAAGAAACTTACTGGTTAATTTGCAATAGGTTTCTTATTTATTAATCGTGCGAATAAAGAGTTGAACTTTGATTAATGTACTTTCTTGTTTCGCACTGAAAGTGCTGTTTATTTCAGCCCAAAGGCAAGACCTTGGGTTGAAATGTCGTGTACAAGTATTCGCCTTGAAAAGGCAATTTAAATTAAATTGTCCCTGCCTTCCGGTCAGGCAGACGTTCAGGACGCATATTTCTACTTATACAAGACCCAACGCGTTGCATTGGGCTGAATTAAATTAGGCTTTCAGCCTGAAAAATTGTTTATATCAACTCTTGATTCGCATTAATCATTAAAATTGGCGTATTTTATTCTTAAAAGCCTGATTTAAATATCAGTAATTTATACCTCTATTATCAGCTTTTTAACCTACAAAATTTATTTTCTATTTAATATTTTTGAACCTGATATTCAAAAAAAAGTAAAGGTATTATGGGAACATTATTATACATTGCATTTGGGGCAGCATTTCTTGGATTCGCGATTTCGTTAGCAGTTTTAGTTAAACTGGTTTTTGCTAGAAATATTAGATAATTAAGGTTGGTTTTTCATTAGACATTAAAATGTTTTTAAGGAATAGACATGGAAAAATCAACCACATTGTATTTTATGCGAGTTGTTAAAATACTTGTACACAGCGAAGAATTTAAGGGAATTGAGACTGAACTTTCTCTATTGCCGGAGAAACACAGAAAGGCTTTTTGGAATTTGTTGCTTGTCGGATTCTCTACCAAATTAGCTTTTAGAAACTGTAAAAATTTGTATGAATTAGCCAAATCAAATAAAGTAGGCCATGCCGAAATGCTTAGGTTGATTTTATTAATTGACACCGAATTAAAATTTGGCATTTATACAAAAGAGATGGAGTTGTTTGAGTCAAATTAAAAATAGTTTTTCATAGAGTTAGGTTTATTAAAGAGAAAGGCCTGTTAGTTGGTAACAGGCTTTTTCTATAAAAAGCTATGTAGAATTAAGATTAAAACCAAAATATGCCATTGAACTTTATGCATAGAAATAAGATACTATGTTCTGCTAAATTATTTTTACTCAACCGTCTGGCTTGGTTAATAATTAACATAATCTTGAAAAAATAAGAAATTTCTGTTAAATTCACTTTTACATTTACTTTTGAATTTGGCGTTAAAATTGAGATTTATAAAATGAGTGTAAACCAGTTAAATAAGATTCTTAGCTTTTTAAAGGAGCAACGAGGATTTGATTTTTTGGGTTATCGTACATCGATGCTGGAACGTAGAATACAAAAAAGAGTTTTCAATACTAACTCTAACAATTTCGAAGATTATTTTAAATACATTTCGAAACACCCCAATGAATTAAACCGGCTAATTGATGTGCTAACAATTAATGTAAGTAGTTTTTTTAGAAACCCGCTTGTGTTTGAATTCCTGAATATGAAAATTAAAACAGAACTCATTCAAACGAAGGGAAAAGTTAATGATAATATTCTACGCATTTGGTCGGCTGGTTGTTCATTTGGCGAAGAACCTTATTCAATTGCAATTATTTTAAACGAGTTAAACCGAACGGAAGGAATTTCTATTCAATCTAAAATTTTTGCAACCGACATAGACAAAAATGCATTGGAAAGAGCTTCTGAAGGAATTTACAATATGAACCACATTTGCGAAGTAAAACACAATGTTTTTAATAAATATTTTACAAAGGTAGAAGAACAGAATAAATTAAGTTCTGAAATAAAAAACATGGTTAAATTCTCTTTTCACGACCTGTTAGATAAAAAACATAAAGTACCACCCGAAAGCATTTTTGGTGGATTCGATATTGTGCTTTGCCGCAATGTTTTAATTTATTTCGAACCCGCCTATCAGAAAATAATTTTTAAAAAACTTTACAATTCATTGAATAAAAATGGATATCTTGTTTTGGGGGAATCGGAAGTACCTGCTAAAGAGTACAAACATAAATTGCTTAGAGAAAATATTAACTGCAAAATATATAGGAAAGTTGGGTGAGTGAGAAAGGAATTCAATGGTTTATTATTTATGAAAAAAACAATCGAATGACATCAGACAATTAGAGGTAAAATAACACAATTGAAAAGAGTACTTTCTGCGTAGAAAACTATAAAATATGGAAGAAATAATCGATAAATTAGAACAAACCTTATTGTCGGTAAACCATATTGCCAGTAATGAAATTCTGAGATCGGTTGAGAATAATTTCTCTCCCATTGAATTAATAGAAAAGCTTATTGTTCCGGCAATGAACCGCATTGGTGATGGATGGGAAAAAGGAACTGTGGCGTTGTCGCAGGTTTATATGAGCGGCAAATTTATTGAAAACTGGGTAGATAAAATTTTACCTCCCGGTCATCCACAACGAACCGACCAACCACAAATGGCAATAGCTGTACTCGAAGATTATCACATGTTGGGGAAAAGAATTGTTTATTCACTGCTACGTGCCAGCGGGTTTGAGTTAAAAGATTATGGGCATGTTACGGTTAAAAAAGTGATAAAGCAAATACAGGAAGACAAAATTCAGATTTTACTTATTTCCACACTCATGCTTCACTCAGCACTTAAAGTAAAAGAATTAAAAGAAGAAATAAGCAAAGCAGGCATATCCACCAAAATTGTTGTTGGAGGTGCTCCATTTCGTTTCGATGAAGAATTGTGGCAAGAAGTTGGTGCCGATGCAATGGCTTTTAATGCCAACGATTCGATTAAAATAATTCACAAATTGGTGGAGGGAAAGAAATGACACAGGCAACCATGACATCTCTACAAAGAGTTTTAACAACTCTGGAACACAACGAACCCGACCGTGTTCCATTCTTTCTTTTACTTTCTATGCATGGCGCAAAAGAGCTCAACCTTTCGATAAAGGAATATTTTTCTAAAGCAGAAAATGTTGTTGAAGGGCAACTCCGTTTGCGAGAAAAGTACAAACACGACAATATTTATACTTTTTTTTATACCGGAATAGAAATAGAAGCCATGGGTGGGAGTGTAATTTTTAGTAAAAATGAGCCGCCAAATACCGGAACTCCAATTATTCGGGATATCAATCAGATAAAAAATCTTCAATACATTTCAGTTAAAAACTCACCCGATTTAAATAAGGTTCTACAAACCACAGAGCAATTAAAAATTAAAGTTGGCGACGATGCTCCAATTATCGGTGTTGTAATGTCGCCATTTTCGTTGCCGGTTATGCAATTGGGTTTTAGCACATACATTGAATTGATGTTTGAACAAGCGGAACTTTTCAATCATTTAATGAAAATAAACGAGGCATTTTGCATCGATTGGGCGAATGCACAACTCGAAGCTGGGGCAACTGCAATTGTCTATTTCGACCCGGTATCTTCTCCAACAATTATTCCAAAAGAAAAATTTATTGAAACTGGTTTTGAAATTGGGAAACGCATGATTTCAAAAATAAATGGACCGGTTGCAATACATCATGCTTCAGGAATTAGTATTCCAATTGCCGATGAATTATCGGAAATGGGTGCAGGAATTATTGGAGCAAGCACAAACGAGGATATCAGCGATTTGAAAAATACTTTTAAAAATAAGCTAACAGTTTTGGGTAATTTAAATGCAGTTGAAATGAGACGTTGGTCACCCAAAACTACCGAAGATAAAGTAAAAGAAGTTATACAAAAGGCCGGGAAAGGTGGGGGTTTTGTTCTTGCCGATAACCACGGTGAGATTCCCTGGCAAGTGCCTCATGAAGTTTTAATGGCTATTTCTAATGCAGTTCATAAATGGGGGAAATATCCTTTAGTGCAATAAATGGTAAGATATATCTAAATAAGCTATCGAAAATAATTGATGATTAACTAAAAAATATTCAATAAGCAACATTCAATAAGCAAGTATAATAAATGAAAAATTTTAATTTGGAGGATAGATTTATTGATTTTACAATATGTATAAGTAATGCGAATCAAGGCTTGATATTAATAATTTTTCAGGCTGAAAGCCTAATTGAATTCAGCCCAATGCAACGCATTGGGTCATGAATAAGAAGAAAAATGCGTCCTGAAAGCTGCCTGACGGTAGGCAGGGACAACTTAATTTAAGTTGCCTTTTCAAGGCGAATATTTGAACACTACTTTTCAACCCAAGGCGTTGCCATTGGGCTGAAATGAACTGCACTTTTAGTGCGAAATAAGAAGGTACATTATTCAGAGTTCAACTCTTGATTTGCATAAGTAATGTAGTGGAT
>Ga0307989_1001378_pt1 | contig 13133 bp, 10 predicted proteins | sample EllFjometagen185_FD_203164 | JGI IMG/M metagenome (GOLD analysis project Ga0307989, IMG submission 203164) | Marine microbial communities from Ellis Fjord, Antarctic Ocean - #185 | ecosystem: Environmental > Aquatic > Marine > Unclassified | place: Southern Ocean | collected 2014-10-08 | reverse complement strand
TCGGAAAAAAGGATAACAAAACTGGCCAGTCTTCTTTTAACATATTATACCTCCATCTAATTGTGTGATAGAAGTATTTAATAATATTGCTTTTATGTCAACTAAAATAACTTAGCGCTTATGGGGCCAGGGGGATGTTAATTGATTCCGCATAAAACCACCACTTGCCTAAAGGCAAAGGAGAATAACCATGTTCGATTTCATTATGACTGAAGAGCAGAAGAAGCTGCGGGACGAAGTTCGCGCCTTCACCAAATGGGTACCAAAAGAACTGATTCTGGACATGGATGCAGAAAAGATCCAGTTCCCCCATGAATACCTTAAGGAGGCTGGACGCAGGAACCTGCTGGGCACCCGGATACCAAAAAAGTACGGTGGCCGCGGCCTCAAGTGGGTGGACGCCGGTATCGTCGGCGAAGAGATAGGTGTGGCCAGTTATTCCCTTGCCTGTCTGCATGGTGTAGGTGCTGATCTTGTCTGTGACGCCATTGTCAATTTCGGTTCTGAAGAGCTCAAGCAGGAGATTGTTGTCCCATTGATGAAGGGTGAGATATACGCGGCAGAGGGACTGACCGAACCCCGTGGCGGCTCCGACTTCTTCGGCACCACCACACGGGCGGTCAAGGACGGTGACGACTGGGTTCTAAACGGCCAGAAACGATTCGTTGTCGGTGCTGAGGGCGCTGATTGGTTTTTGATTTACGCCCTGACAGATCCCGACGCACCGCCTCACAAACGACTGACGGCTTTCATGGTCCCTCGTACAGCAGGTGTAGAGTCGAAGTACATTTACGGACTGATGGGCGTGCGGGGTGGAGGCGCCGGTCGGGTTCTGCTGGAAGATGTCCGCATCCCTGAGCGATATGCCCTCAACGGTATTCATGGTGGTTTTAACGTGTTCTTGAACATGATGGTCCCGGAAAGGCTGGGAACGTCCGCCATGACAGTCGGCGCGGTCCGGCCGGCCCTTGAGATCGCGACACGCTATACCTCTAAACGAAAAGCCTTCGGCCAGGCCATCCGCAATTTTCAGGCGGTCGGATTCAAGGTGGCGGACAGTGCCATGCAGTTGGACGCCATGCGATCCATGGTTTACAGCACCTGCCTGGCGGTGGACTCCGGTCAGGTTTCTGCCGGCAAGATCCGGCGTATGGTATCCCAGACCAAGAAATTCACCTCGGAAGCAGCCTGGGAGATCGCCAACAACTGCATGCAGGTTCTGGGTGGTATCGGCTATACCGATGTCTTCCCCATCGAACGTATCCTGCGCGATATCCGACTCTCCATGATCTGGGTAGGTAGTAATGAAATCATGCAGACCATCATACAGACAGAGTGGTACAAGGAGTACAAAGAGATCATGGCGGACGATTCCATCAGGGACTCAGAGCAGGACGCCATTAATGCCGACCAGGTGGACGAGAAGGTTTATGAATAATAAAATGTCACTGCAGGGGCTGATAGATCTGCAGCCACCCGTCCTGATTGCCCATCGGGGTGATAAGACCCGTTATCCCGAAAACACCCTGGCATCATTTGAAGCCGCGGTTGAAGCCGGTGCTGAAATGATCGAGCTGGATATCACCCTGAGCCGGGACCGGGAAATGGTTGTCATTCACGACGATACCCTGGAACGAACCACCAACGGCGAGGGGGCTGTCGGAGAGCATTCACTGGCAGAGCTGAAGAAACTCGATGCTGGAAGCTGGTTCGACAAAAGCTTTAAGGGAGAGCAGATCCCGACCCTGTCCGAGGTGCTGGCACAAGTCAACCGACGCGCCATCGTCAATATCGAAATCAAAAAAAGTGCATTTGAAAACCCGGCACCCAATGATGCCATCGAAATTCAGCTCATATCTCTCATTCAGGAAATGGACCTGGCCGACTTCGTCATCATCTCCAGCTTTGAAGAACGCCTGCTGCAGCGGATTTCGGTCGCCAATCCTTCTCTGGCGCTGGGAGTCATCTCCCTGGAGGAGATGAATGGCAATACCATCGGGATGCTGAAAGAGATGGGGGCTTACTCATGGCATGGGTGGTACGCGACCATGACAGCGGATCAGGTGAAGCAGATGCATGACAACGGCTTCAGGGTCTTCTCCTTTACCGTGAATGAGATGGAGGTGTTTGAACAGCTTTCCGAAATGGGGGTTGACGGGATGTTTACCGATGACTGCCCCCTGTTCAGGAACCGTCCCTGAACCGACGCAACTCGAAGGAGAGATCCCCTGCAATCTGGAGATAGGCGCCTTCTTTTATCCAGTCAGGGACAACAAGTGCTGTAGTGTTAGCCGACTTTTTAATGATCATCTCCTTCGGATGAAAGTGCCCGCAAAGTAGAAGATCCGGGGCATACTTGGCCGCAGCGCGATCAACGAAACGATCCCATTCCGCAACAGGAAAGGAACGACGAAAATCCATGTTGCTTTGCTGCAGGTCTGTCTCCAGACGGAACATGATTCGCTTCACCCAGGATGCAGGCATCAGGTCAAAAGAGCGCTCAAAGAGAGGGTGCCGGAGCATTCGCCGCCACTTCAGATAGCGGGTATCCTTTGTATTAATGGTATCACCATGAACCGCCATGACCTCCCGGTTCCCGAGCTTCAAAATCCCATGTTCAGGGTAAATGCGATCAAAGGGAAGATTCTGCAGCCGTTTGTTCTCCGGATGACCTGACAGAAAAGCATCCCGGTTGCCCACCACGAGGTATACCTTTCCCTGTTTTGATCGGTAAGCCCGTAAGGTGTCCATCATCTGCTGAACCGGCAGAGTATGATACTTTTCCGGTCCTGCCCAGATATGAAAAAGGTCCCCTAAAAAGAGAAGATCCGTCTTTACCGGGTCCAGCGAACTGATGAAACGACCTACCTCGGCCACATCTTCTAAAACCCCACCCAAGTGAGGGTCTGCAATCACGATGATCTGCTTGTTAACCATAAGCTGTTATTCCTGTATACAATGCATGATATACTCAGCCTAACCCAGATACGGACAAAAAGCCATGGAGGATGTGTGACTGATGGACCTCAAATGAATCGCACAATTTCAACCGGATACACTTTTTGGCTCCTTTTCTGGTTGACAAAAAACAGCTTCCATCCCTAGTATTATAGATTAACGACGGTTGGCGATGTAGCTCAGCTGGTTAGAGCGTACGACTCATAATCGTAAGGTCCCCAGTTCGATCCTGGGCATCGCTACCATCAACTTCAGATACTTAGCCCACACACTCTCCTCCGAGTCAAATTTTCCCAATCTGGGACGATTTAAGATTTCAAAGCGTCACTTGAACGATTTCAGCCTGTCATCACGTTTCCCTGGACATGAATAAATAGGTACGTATCATTCAAAACACTCTAAATACCTTTTTCCCTTTTGTTCTTTCTACTGACAATCTGATGAAGCCCGAAATGATGCAAAGTTTAACTTAGTACCTGGATTTAATCCTGGGATTTAGACCAGTTTATTTATATCCCCCTAAACCTACTAATCTTCCCTGAAATTATAGCCTCCTCTCGCTTTTTCGCTGATTTCAATATTATAAAATCATAAACAACATAAAATAGTGCTTGACAATATACACTTCTCAAACTAGTTAAATGTTATACATTTAAATATTAGTGTATTTTCCTGTCCACAATCCCAAAAACCATGAGAGGGGTTTTGCAGCATGGGTTTGTATGGCAGGGGGTGCATGTTGAGTAAAATAATATTTATGAGGTATTCCAAGGATGTTTAAGAAAATAAATCAGGATCATATGTATGAAAAGATCACGAAAGAAATAATGGATGCGATCTTCAGGGGAGATCTGCAGCCAAACGACAAGCTCCAGTCTGAACATGAGTTGGCTAAAACCTTTGGTGTGAGTCGGGTGACCATACGGGAGGCGTTATTATCCCTTAAACATCATGGTGTCATTGAGGTTCGGCAGGGTGCCAGAGGTGGCGCCTATGTCAAAAAAATGGAAATTGATGAAGTTGCCCAGCAGATAGAGAAGATCCTGCAGATGACCCATGTGACCATTGAACAGATCAGTGATGTAAGGAGTGTGCTTGAGAGTGCAATCATTACACGGTTAATCGATCCACATGATAACGAAGACTACATTCGAAGATTGGAGGAGACCATTATTGAGGCAGAGAAACACCTCAATAATGGAGATGCTGAAAAACGATTGCAGTCCAACATCGAGTTTCACAGCATAATTTCGGAGATGACGAAAAATGCTTTTATTATGATGATGCACAAAATTGTACTGAACATGCTTCATGATTTTTTCAGACATGTACGTGCATCGGATGATATGGCGCAGCGGACCATTCGGGAACATCGGAAGATCACAGCTGCACTGAAGGAAGGTGATTTTGTTGGCGCCAGCGAGCTTTGCAGAAAGCATATCGTGGGAATTGACAAACTCATTTCAAAGAAATCCAAGGGTCAATCGCTTTTGAAAAAATAGACGATGGCAGGCTGTTGTTTATCAGCAGGACATTATGGAAATAAATCGAAGAGGGCAGAAGATGTGGCAAAGTGAAATTAAAGAACTTGAAAAAAGAAAGGCATTTGCCAATCAGTTGGGAGGGCAGAAGAACATCGATCGTCAACATGCAAACAAGAAAATGACAGTACTTGAAAGGATCGAGGTGATTACAGACAAAGGTTCTTTCAAAGTGCGGGGGCAGCTTGCCGGGGTTGCAACTTACAAAGAGGGAGAACTGGAACATGTTGTCCCTTGCCCCTTCGTCATGGGAACCGCAACCATTAATGGACAAAGGATTGCGATTCATGGGGATGATTTTACGGTCAAGGGTGCGTCTGTGGGCCGCTTATATAAAGCCAAAGGGGCCTATTTTGTTAAGATGGCCCGGTCACTGAAGCTTCCTGTAGTCCGCTTAATTGAGGGGGCCGGTGGGTCTATCAAAGAGATTCTTGAGATTGGCTACACTGAGCTTCCCAGCTCTGGTGACGAATGCGTTCAGGACAGGGTTGATGTCATGTCAGAGGTGCCAGTGGTGTCTGCAGGATTTGGTTCAGTAGCGGGCCTTGGTGCCTTGTATATGGTTCAAAGTCATTTTTCGGTCATGGTAAAGGGAAATGCCCATGTTTTTGTAGGGGGGCCTCCACTGTTGAAAGCAGCGAATATGGGGAGCAATGTCACCAAGGAGGAACTTGGCGGATATATGCTGCATACCAGGTTAACGGGTGTCGTAGACAATGCGGCCGAAGATGAAGCGGATGCATTGGATCAGGTAAAAACCTTTTTGTCCTATCTGCCTGCTAATGTCTGGCAGATGCCCCCACGCAAACTTCCAGTGGACGATTCACCGGATCGAATGGAGGAATCTCTTATTTCTGAAATCCCAAAAAATGTCAAGAAAGCCTATAATATGAGGAGGATTTTGAAGGCGGTTCTTGACAAGGGATCCATTTTTGAAATCGGAAAATACCAGGGCCGCTCCCAGATTACGGCCCTGGCCCGTATCAATGGATATCCGGTTGGTATATTGGCAAACGACTCCAATTTTCTCGCGGGATCCTTTAATTATGATGTCGCCGAAAAGTTTCAACGCTTTGTTGACATGTGTGACACCTTTCATCTGCCAATTGTCAATTTTGTAGATCAACCTGGATTTACCATCGGTAAGAAAAGTGAAATGTACGGCACCATTCGCAAAGGGGTCAGGGCCAGTTTCTCGATCGTCCAGGCCACAGTTCCCCTGGCAGTGTTCTATTTGCGAAAGTGTTTTGGTGTCGCAGGGGCAGCCCAGAAGAGTGGGAATCGGCTGAGTTGGCGATATGCATGGCCTTCTGCTGTTTTTGGCAATATTCCTGTTGAGGGGGGTGTCTATGCCGCCCACAAAAAGGAAATCGAGTCGGCGGACGATCCTGATGCCTACCTGGAATCACTTCAGGACAAGTATCGGGAGGTGACGTCTCCCTTTAAAACAGCTGAGGCTTTTGGGCTCGAGGATATTATCGATCCAAGGGAAACACGCCCCATCCTTTGTGATTGGGTCGATATGGCCTATGACATGGAAAGTCACAATTTAGGCATCAAAAGAAGGGGAATAAGATGCTAGTGGCGACTTCTTCATCAGACATGGAGGCTTTTATAGGCTTTGGTCTGCCAGTTCTATCCATCAAATCATTAAAAAAATCGTATCCACAGTTTTAACCAAAAAGGAGGAAATATGAACACGGTAAAAAAAGGGCTGTTAATGGTGGTTTATTGTGTGTTGTTTCTCGGCTTATCTGCACCGGCTTACAGTGCAAAATTGCCAAAAGTGGTTGCCTGTACCTCTTATGGTGTCGGCGCAGCTGGCTATACAGTGGCGAGTGGGCTGGGAGAAGCAGTTAATAAACTGACACCGATGAAATGGCGTGTTGAACCTTATGGTACCGGGATCGAACGGATTGCGCCGTTAAAGTTTAAACAGACCGAATTTACATTGATTACAAACGTAACCAGTATGTTGGCCTACAAAGGGTATGATGAATTCGCGATGTGGGGCCCGCAACCCCTGCGCCTGATCGCCATGGGAAACACCATTCGACCGGGGATGTATGTCCGCCAGGATTCCGGTATTAAGACCATAGCTGATCTAAGAGGAAAACGCGTACCTGACATTAAGGGTAATCCAACAGTGATGAGAGAGATTGAAGCAATTCTGGCTTTTGGAAACCTTACTTATGCTGATGTAAAAAAAATACCGGTGTCTGGTTTTGGAGCTGCAATGCAAGCTGTTTTGGATGGGGATGTTGATGCTTCCATGGCATCTATTTTCTCATCGAAAGTTAAAGAGTTGTGCAGTGGCCCACATGGTTGTCAATTCTTGGAAATGCCTGCGGCGAATAAAGCGGGCTGGAAGCGTGCCCAGAAAATACTGCCGGCAATTTTCCCATCAACTCAGGCAAAAGTGGCAGGGTTAGATAAGCCGGTTGAGCTGTTTGGCATATCCTATGCGCTATACGCTTATCCCTGGTTAGATGATGCAGTGGCCTACAACGTGGTAAAAGCATTGGACAAGGGTTATGGATATTTCAAAAAATCACACCCCTGGCTCAAACAGTGGAAACTGAACAACATGGTTAAAAACGCCGCCATCATACCATTTCATCCTGGTGCGGTAAAGTACTACCGGGATGCAGGTGTCTGGAATGACTCTCTGGAGCGATATCAGAGCAGCGTTCTAAAATAAATACGGACAGGTCTCATCCCTGTTAAGGAGAAAGGTTATCAGGGGTGAGTCATCTACCTTCCCCACACTTCGCATTGGAGTTCTGTTTCATGAGAAAAATTATCATTACGGCGGCCCTGACCGGTGGCCAACATACAAAAAAACGAAATCCGAACCTTCCAGAGCAGCCGGTCGAAATTGCAGAAGCAGCCTATGACTGTTTCAATGAAGGAGCTGCTATCGTCCATCTTCATGCCCGCGATAAAAACAGCATTCCGACCGGAGACCTGGATGTATTTTCTGATATTCACTCCCGCATCAGGGAAAGATGCAATATTGTCATCCAGGATAGCACCGGGGGAGGGGCCAATTTAAACCTGGAGCAGAAAAGTGAGTGCCTGAAGGCCAGCCCGGAATCAGCCTCCCTGAACATGGGGTCCATGCTCAGAACCATCGGAGAACATACTGGATCCGTCTTCATCAATTCACAGTCAGATATTGAATTTTTTGCCCGACAAATGCTCGAAAGGGACATCAAGCCGGAGATGGAAGTTTATCACCATGGTATGCTCAAAGAGGTCGACAATCTCATCCAGAAAAGGCTGATCAAAAAACCGTATTATATCAATTTTGTTATGGGAATGGCCTATCAGGGAGCAGTGGATGGAACAGCCGATAACCTGATGACACTGAAAGCCCTGCTGCCCGAAGATGCTATCTTTAATGTTACCGGCATCGGAGCGGCTCAGTTGCCTATGACCACGCTGGCCATGCTGTCGGGCGGTATGGTGCGTGTTGGAATGGAAGATAATATCTATTATACAAAGGGGGTACCAGTAGAGAGCAATGCACAGCTTGTTGCCAGGTCTGTTAGGATAGCCAGGGAACTTGGGTTTGACATAGCAACCCCTGAAGATGCCCGGGAGATACTGGAGCTGTCCACCGTAAACTAAACCAGCCTGTCACATGCAACTGCACACTTAACACAAGCTGACCTACAAACAAACCGATCACTTTATTGATGATCCTGATTTGGTAAAATCACAGACATGGAAAAAGTCAAAAAGCAACCTGAAGAAAAGGTCAAATACAGGAAGTTAACCAAAGGGTATCGAGGTATCTTTCTGCTGTTTACCATAGCTGCGATCCTGATATCAGTGATTCAAATTTTTCACATTGTTATTGCTGGCCAGGTTTTATTGAGTAAAAGCTATATAGCTGTATTGATGGGATTGCTGATCCCTCTGATATTTTTTATTATCCCAGTCAGTACTAGTAAAGTGCACCACCCAGTCCCCTGGTATGATGCCATCGCTGCGATCCTGATGTTTTGCTGCGCGGGCTATATTTTTATAAATGCCGAAAAAATACAACTAATGGGGTGGAGCATTATGCCACCACCCTTGGGAATCTTTATGGGAATCGTTGCCTGGCTGCTGATCATTGAAGCAACCAGGCGGTCTGCCGGTGGAACTTTGGCCTTCATTGTCTTCCTGGTATCCGTATACCCACTGGCGGCATCATACATGCCAGGGATCTTCTGCGCTAAATCATATTCAATACCAAGGTTGGTCGGTTTCCATTTTCTTGGATCTCAAAGCATGTTTGGCATTACCAGTCATGTTTTCGGTAGGCTGGTAATCGCCTTTCTGCTGTTTGCTATCGCCCTGCTGGTGTTGGGTGGAGGTGACTTTTTTATCAACCTGGCTCACTCGCTTTTAGGTCGGTATCGGGGTGGTGGCGCCAAGGTCTCAATTTTGGGAAGTGCCATTTTTGCATCCATTTCAGGAAGTCCAACATCCAACGTCATTACCACAGGCTCCTTCACAATTCCGGCCATGAAAAAAAGTGGGTATCCCGCCTATTATGCCGCCGCCCTTGAAGCCTGTGCATCAACTGGCGGTGTATTGATGCCACCGATCATGGGTGTTACTGCATTCATTATGGCTGATTTTCTCGGTGTATCTTACGCCACAATCTGTTTTGCGGCGGTAATACCTAGTTTCCTCTATTTTTTTTCCCTTTATATGCAGAGTGATTTCTTTGCCGCTCGAAATGGGCTGGTTGGATTGCCCAAGTCTGAATGCCCCTTATTTTCAACAACCATCCGGCAAGGGTGGATCTATCTTGCCACCTTCGGTTTACTGGTTTACTTTTTGTTTTTTCTCCGGCAGGAAGCTCGGGCGCCCTATTATTCAATTCTGATTATGCTGGTATTGATTCTGGTCTTTTCCCGCTCAAAAATATCAAAGAATACCCTTTTATCCTTTATCGAAACGTGTGGAAGGGTGCTACCTGAAATTATGACCATTATGGTGGGCGTGGGTATGATTATCGGCTCGCTGCTTCTCACAGGAATTGCACAGAGCTTTTCCTCCAGTATTCTGGAGATTGCCGGAGGAAACCTCTTTCTTCTGCTGGTTATGGGGGCTTTGGCCAGTTTTGTTCTGGGTATCGGGATGACCATGATCCCTTGCTATATTATCCTGGCGCTGATTCTGGCACCTGCTCTGATTGAAATCGGAATTGAACCGATCGCAGCACATCTGTTCATCTTGTACTGGGGGATGATCTCCTTTATCACACCGCCTGTGGCCATCGCCTCCATTGTTGCGGCGGGGCTGGCAGGAACCAGCAATATCAAAACCGGCATGTATTCCCTGCGATTGGGATTTGTAGCCTATGTGATCCCCTTTATGTTCGTCTACAATCCGGCCCTGGTGGGTATCGGGAGTCTCACTGAAATTCTTGTGGCAGTTGTCTTGTCGATCGCCGGGATTGTATTCATCAGTGGAGGCGCAGAAAAGCACTTGTTTTTAATAAAAGATCTGCAATTACCACAACGTATCCTGTGCATCGCTATTGGAGTGATGTTCATGATTCCGCAACTGGTTGTCAACATTACAGCTATTGGTATAGCAGCTGTCATGATCACACTCAGCCTGCTGGCTAGCAGAAAACAAATTGATAAAAACCCATCATTAAAATGAGGAGAGGGAATGACAACCTTAATCGATTTAAGTGCAACCCTGAATTCCCATGACAAAGGGCCCAGACCCCCGACTATTGAGTACGTTTCGCATCAGCAGAGTGCTGAAAGATGTGCGGCTGCCTATGGGGTTAAACAATCAGACTTCAAGGATGGTGGCTACGCAGCGATTGAACATCTGCATCTGACCACCCACGACACGACCCACCTTGATGCCCCATGGCACTTTGGCCCGACATCAGAAGGAAGAAAAGCCAAGACCATAGATGAGGTTCCCCTTGAATGGTGCTACAGTGACGGAGTGGTACTTGATTTTCACGAAAAACAAAGGGGGGATCGAATATCAGAGGATGACTTAAAAAAATCGTTGTCCGATATAGGCTATCAGCTAAAGCCTCTCGATATTGTCCTAATCCGAACAGATGTATACAAACATCTGGGAGAACAGGACTATGCCAACCTTAATCCTGGCATGAGCAGGGGTGCCACGCTCTGGCTGATTGAGCAGGGAATCAAGGTAATGGGAATCGACGCCTGGGGATGGGACCGCTCACTGGGAGACATGATTGAAGATCTCAAAGCCGGAGACAAAGAGCGGTTCTGGGAATCCCACTACCTGGGGCAGGAAAAAGAATACTGCCACCTTGAAAGATTAGCCAATCTCGATCAGATTCCAATCTCCTTTGGCTTCAAGGTGTCAGTCTTTCCAATTAAAATTGAAGCAGCCAGCGGCGGATGGGTGCGTGCAGTCGCGATTTTGGACTAACACGATACTTCATTCTTTTATCTAAGACTGACCCGTTCGAACAGAGCGCTGGGATATTTCATACCCACCGAGACTAATTTGCCAATAAGAATTTAAGATGACTAAAATTAATATATTCAGTTAGTTAAGATCTTAGCCCTTTCCTTTTTCATAAATTCAATATGTTCTTTTGGCTCCATGTATGAATCCAAGTGAGTGGGCAGAAGCTAGCGATATGGTAGCGAGAAGAAGGAAGAGTATAGTCATTTTAGAATCCAATTTTCCCTGAACGAACAGGTTTCTGGTATATGCTTATTTATTGCCACCTATAACTTACCTATTTTCCCTGAAATACAAGAGGATATGGAGTTTTGGGGATATTCTAGTTGAGAAAATTTGCTCCCTTATATCTTCATTTGATTCTACAGTTTATCTTTTTCGGTCTCCACACCAACTTCCGGTTCTAAGCCATCCGAATTACCATTTGAACCAAAAATGTATAGGCTGAACTAAATATTGCGATTTCCTGCCATTTAAAACCCCTAGCTTGACTATCAGCCAATGTCCTGAGAAATTCCTCCGCATACTTGAGCATCGCTTTATCAGGATTATGGATAATAGGGTCAACAACTGAACCAGTTCTCTTTATCACAATTATCAATTCAACTCTTAATTCTTATTGAACCATGAGATACACCCAAAGAGCTCTGCCCAGACTCCTTAGATAACTTTATGGATGCTTACCAAGCGTACTTTGCGTACCGGGTTTGTTTAGTATGCACAGTACGCTTTTATAAATCACAGGAGACAGAAATGGAAATTCCCTGTTTCATTTTATCCGAAGTGAACGATCAAACTGGCAAGTATAGAATAAGTCCAGTGATTTTCTACAGGGCATTCTGTATGAAGGATAGCTAATAGATGAAGTACAGAGTTGACTTAAAATAAATGCAAGTTTATTGTTGTTGCGAATGACATCCATAGAATTGGGCATTTGCCCAATTCTATGGAGTTTCAGTTAATATGCTTCATAAGTGTACTTGTCGTGAACGTGGGAAAGCATAAATAGAGTTGATTTCAAGAAGAATCTTTTTGTGATACTATCGGTTATCCTACTAAATAACAGTGACTCTTTGAACGGAGTAGTAATTGGCTCTCAATAAAGTACCACTTATTCCTAGATAAATCGTGGTAACCATGAAGGCAAGCAATGGAAGGTCTTGTCGTAGGTGACGAGGTACTTTTATGCCCTTTTTTAGATATTTGACTATACCAATGAACCAGGCTTTTCGAAAAGAAGTTGTTTCGATAAAGATAATGGAGCTGGAAGTCTTAGACAGAAGTAATTAAAACTTTTATTAATCTCTATGTACCCAGCATCCATCAATCTATTCAACTAAACGGATAGATTTCCAGAGCTAATGCCAAGTTCATTTTTTAACTCGCTAAAACTCACATCGTTATCCTCGGTTTTGGCTAAATAAGTTAAAATAAACAATCGTGCAGGTTCATGTATTAGTTTGTTTAAATCTGCCATGACATTATTTCTCCGGGTTCGGTATCCATTCGAACCTCTAACATCAACCGTGCTGAATTACATCAATGGCTACGTTTATTTATCCGGAACACCAATTAAAAACCGGTATCGACGAAAAACCACCGATTCACATGTTTCTCCGCTAAATCACCTCTGAGTCATCTATAGTATTGTTCAGCAGCTCGGTTTGACTTTATGTACATACATTAGACCAATTATGTATGCAAAAGTAAAGTATTTCAGGTGCTAGCGGTCATCGACTTTCCGGTTTCAGCGTTGACAACCAAGTTTCTCCCATTTGTGTAGAGGAGGCGCTTAAATGGACTTACCCTGATCACCACTAGACAAAATTGACTCCCTGCCAGACAAATTTTGTATGTGGTATATTTCAGTGTCGAAGCAACTGCTGATATATCTCTGTAGTTATTGGTTAAAAAAAAATATCCGTTTTGGCTGGTACTTTGCAGATCAAAACACAATGCCCATCGCAATGCCCATTGACATGAGGAAATATCCAAATAGCGTAAAATCGAAAATAATGACACTTCAATTGGGGACTTAACAGTTTAGAGTTCTCGGCTTTATTATTGAAATATTTAACTATTCCAACTCAAAGTAATCTAGCTAGATAGAATATGCTCATGACGTACGTGAATATATATCGCGTAAACGATCTAGTAACA
>Ga0307989_1001377_pt1 | contig 13136 bp, 22 predicted proteins | sample EllFjometagen185_FD_203164 | JGI IMG/M metagenome (GOLD analysis project Ga0307989, IMG submission 203164) | Marine microbial communities from Ellis Fjord, Antarctic Ocean - #185 | ecosystem: Environmental > Aquatic > Marine > Unclassified | place: Southern Ocean | collected 2014-10-08 | reverse complement strand
ATTGTAGGATATACAGCAAAAGATTTGCTTAACCATTTTTCTGTAGATAAAATTCCAGAAGGATATCATATAGACCATATTATTCCAATTAACTTATATAACTATTCATCTATTGATGACGAGTTCTTAAAGTGTTGGAACATTAGAAATTTAAGGATTATACCAGCAAAAGATAATTTATCAAAAGGAGATAAGTTAGATAAAATATTAATAGCTGAAAACAATATAATAGATTTATTACCAAAGGAAATAATTTTTGAAGAACTTCAATGAACCAGAAGAAAATACGATGGACTATGAAGAGTTAAAAGAATTCTGTATAAGTAGGATGAATTATCTATATCCTAATAATGCAGAACTACATAAAAGATTTGAAAAAGAAATAAAAGTAGCAGAGCGTTTTTATAAAAACGGGAGAAATCTTTATGATGAATTATGTGACCAAAAGAGTAAAGGTGGAAAATTAGATACAAGATATGCTATTCCATATATATTAGAACAAACAGATGAATTTACGAACGAAAATCCGGTATATGTTCAGGTCAAGCCAGGAGCTTCAGGAGGAATTGATGTAGATGTTGATGTCCAACCTGCTGGTAGAGAGAAAATATACAATTACTTAAAAGAAAAATACGGAGATGATAGAGTTCTCCACGTAGGGACATTCTCAACTCTCGGCCCTGCTTCAGCAGCTAAAGATGTTCTAAGAGCAAATGGTGTTGATTTTAGTAAATCTAATAAATTTACTAAGGTATTAGAGAAGATGGAAACTTGGGAAGAAAACTTAACTAGAATTAAAAATGAAGATCCTGAGAATTGGAAATTTTATTTAGCAAATAAAGAAGCCCTAGAAAGTGTACCTCATTTAATTGGTAAAGTAAAAAATTCTGGAAAACACGCTGGAGGAATAGTTGTGAGTGAAAAACCAATCTACAATTATATTCCTGTAGATAGAGTTAAAGGAGAAGTTGTAACAGCATTCCCTGAATCAGGAGGAAATACAGTTTTAGATGAAATTGGGCTGATAAAGTTTGATATCCTCGGTATATCGATTCTTGATGTAATGTCTGAAGCGATTGAAATGATTGATGAAGATATTTATGAAATAGAGGACAATGATGGAATCCGGAAATTGGTTCCATCATCATATATAGACAAAGAGATAGAATTGCTTTAGGGGGCTAAGGTGGATTTTAAAACTATTGATTATAAAAAAAGAAAGAAAGAGAAATGTATTAAAAATAATATGTTATTAAATGGGAATAATGTATATATAAGGAGATAGAATTATTATGAGTTTAAAGAATAAAGATGTAATGCAATTAATTAATGCCAAAACTAAAGAAATGGAAAAACATCTTAATGTCATTGAGGATGAGGTTCAAAAAAGTGATGAAAAATTTAACCGAGCAATTATTGCTATGAGTATAGGAAAAGTAATTAAAATACATCAAGATCTAGCTTATTACTTGGGAGTCCATGATGACAACCCAAAGTATGAGAACTAAATGTTAAACATAGATAAAGAAATATTAAACGAAAAATATAATGCTGGTGACATGAATTATTTCTTTGATAAAGCAGAAAAAATTACTGACTTTGTATTGACAAATAGATACAAAGTATATGATACAGAAAAAAGAGAAGATATGAAACAAGAATGTCTTGAAAATTTATGGAAAAAAGTTAAGCAAGGGAAAGTAAAAAAAGATTTAAACCTTATGAGTTTTATTTGGACTAATTCGAATTTTCGGATACAAGAGATATTTAGAAAAGAAAATAACAGGCACAGGATTGCTCCATTTATCTCATATGATAACGATGAGTATGAGTTTTTAAAAGGAATAGGAAGTGCTAAGTATGGGCAGGCAGCAATTGATAAAATAATTTCGGAAAATTAAAATAAGCAAAAGAAGAGTTTATAAAAGATGCTATTCTAATTCATGAAATACTTATGATTATACAGAATTTAATAACATTGAAGGTATTTTAGGGGAGGGATAATATAGTATGAAAATAATAAGAAAGGTAACAAAAAAAGAATTAAAGGATCATTTATATAATATAGATACAAGTGATCATAATATCTACAATGAAATAAATAATCCTAACTCAGTAGGGACATTCCAATTTAACGGTCAACTTGCAAGAGAGATAGTAAAAAAAGTAAATCCTCAAAATTTTAAAGAATTAAATGCAATAAACGGTTTCGCTAGACCCGGAACTTCAAGCTTCGTAGAACAATATATAGAAAACAAAGAAAAAAACAAAACAAAATATCCAGCTCCAATATCAGAACTATTAAAAGAAACATATGGAATAATTCTATATCAAGAACAAACAATGTCCATTTTTAATAAAATAGGAGGATTTACTTTAGAGTCTACAGATGTAATTCGTGGGTTAATGAAGAAATTAGGAAAAGCAGACAAGAAAAAAGAAGATCTTGTAGAGTGGGATAAAGTCATTGAAAAATTTACAGCAGGTGCTCAAGAGAATGGAATAAATATAAGGGATGCAAAAATTGTAGCTGCTGACTTATTAAAAATGTCTAGCTATAGTTTTAATCTTAGTCATTCTACAGCATATACTTATATAGCAGTTCAAACATTATATCTGGCTTATTATTTTAGGAAGTACTTCTTAGCTTCTTTATTGCATTATGAGGTAGGGAGAGATAAATATTTGCTTGATAGGTTAAGATCAGTTAAATCTCAAGGATTTAATATTCTCCCTCCTGATGTTAATAAATCTAAAATTAGTTTATCTCCAGTTAAAGGCGAAAAAGATACAATTATCTTTGGAATATTTGATGTAAAAGGAATTGGAGAAGTGCCAGCGACCACTATAGTGTCTTTACAGCCATTTAATAGCTTTATGGATTTCGTCTTAAAAGTTCAAGGAAAGAGAGTATCTGTAACTGTAATTAAAGCATTAATTAGTATTGGTGCGTTTGATGATCTATACAAATACAATAGAAAGAAATTATTAGCAACATTTGATATGTATTGGAAGAACAAGAAGTCAACTAAAGTGCCTGAAAAACTTAGAGCTGTTTGGGAAGCTGCTGAAAAAGAAGCAAGTAATATGCCTGATTTGATTGCAACTTATGACGATCTAAGAGATTTTGAAAGAAAGCATTTAGGTTTTAATTTCTTCATAAATCCATTCACAGAAAAGTTTAATGAAGCAGTTGATTTAATGGAAAGTAAAGGAATTATCTATTCTTCTTTTAGTAAGGTTAAAAGAAGTTCAGCAAAAGTTCCTGTAGTTGTTAATAAGATTAAAACTCTTAATGACAGAAATGGAAAAGAAATGGCATTTCTTGACATAGAAGATAAAACAGGAGAAGGAATCAGTGTTCCAATCTTTCAGAGTTTCTGGAAAGTATTGAAAAATAGATTCGTTGAAGGTAAAATTCATATGATGAACTTATGGTTAGATGACGATCAGGTGATGTTTGGTCGTAAAGGATTTATTAAAAAAGACTCAGAAATAGATAGATTAGTGAAGAGATTGGATAACGTTTAATGTAAAGGTAATACTATGAACGTAACTGACATATTACAATTAAATGAAAACCTAATTCAAACAACTATAAAATTAGGAGATGAAGAGATTAAAAGTAAAGGATCTCACGATAAGGGCAGAAAAATAAGTTCGAGAAATTATTTAAAACATTACTGGGAGCTTAGCGGATTTACAACAGCTGGGAAACATCAAACATCACAATTTTTAACTAAAGTAGCTAGTGAAAAAATTATACTATTTATAAAGTTACAGAAAAAAGATATTGAGGAAGAAGTAGAAAAAGAAAAAGATATTAATAGCCCTCGTTATAAAGCTTTTAAAGAAATACTAAGTTCTTTTGAAAAAATGAAACCTAAGATTGAAGCTTATGAAAATGAAGATAAAGCTGCGAAAAATTTAGGAGCAAACAAAAAGAATGATGAAAAATTAAATAAAACTGAGTTCGAGAATTTTGCTTCAACTCTTAATACAAAAATGTCAACACCTAAAGAGGATCTTAGAAAAGTTAAAATACCCCTTCCTAATAATTTCTGGGAAAGGTTGTCTATAATTAATAACAGCAACAAAGGTAGCGAAGAAAAGAAAATAGCAGCAAAAAGTATGAAAAAGGAAATTAGAGTTGCTATAAACTCCACGAATATCAGATCTCTTATCAAAAGTGACGTAAGATATAAAAACAAGCTAATAGAAGTAAAAAAAACAGATAGCAAATTCAAAGGAACTAAAATATCTTTCGCTGAAGTTTGGGCGGTTAAACAAGTCACTAAAACCAAAAAAGGGGAAGTTATAAAAAAAGAAAATATTCCTCTAAAGAAAATGTCAGCAGGTGGATCTAATTCTAAAGAAGATATAATTAAAAGCTATGAGAAATATGTTTTACCTCTTATGAAAAAAGAGCTTAATAAAATCTTAAATAAACTAGAAAGAGTTAAGCCATTTTTAATGATAGGTAACACTAGAAACAATGCAGTAATATATAAACCAGAACAATACACTCTTTCAGTAGAAAACACAAAAGAAAGTAAAAACTATACACAAAGAAAAAGTTTTGATGGATTTTATAGAATTGCTATAGTAGCAAATATAAATAGTGGAGAAACTCCTACAGAAGTAATGAAGAGTTTAAAGACAAATGATAATTTAAGAGAATATTTTGGAGAATCAACTGAATATATCCTATCAGATTTTTCAAAGGAGTTATTAAATGGTTAGACTAAATCATACTACAGTAGTAGATAATAAACCTATTACTCCTTTTTTAGTTCAAGGTTCACAAGTATACTGCTTTGATAAGTATAAAAAAACAATAATACTGCCTCTTAATTCATTTAAAGCACGAAAAGAGAAACTTGCTCCAAGAGTTCCAATGCCTATTATAACTCCAGTAGTTGCACAAAAACCAAAACCTCCAGTAGAAGAAGTTATTATCATTAAGCCAAAATTAATCCATACAGAAATAGCCGGTGGTTCAATTAGAACAATGGGCTCTGCTGATTATAAATATAAAACAGTTAAAGCAATAGTTCCAAAAGTTATTACTACAGATATAAATAAACCTGTAGTTTTTAACTACAAACCAAATGGTTTTGTTGAAGTTCTTGGAAGTGCTGATACAAGCTTAAAGGTTTTTAAACCTTATGTTAAAAAATATGAAGGGATTGGAATAGTTCAAGCAGTAGGATCAGCAGATTCAAAAGTAAAAACTGTAGATACAACTCCACCTCCTGTAGTAGATAATAGTAGATATGTAGGAAGACCAACACTTAATGACGATTACATTTAGGAGATAATATGAATATTACAAATATAATAAGTGAAGAATTAAATCCACAAATTACAGTATTGAAGAGTAGAATGAAAGCCTTTGAAACAATGATAAAAAAAAGAAGTGAAGAAAAAGTAAAAACTGATCAAGTAGACTCTGATGCGATTGAAAAAGAATTAATGAACCTTCAAATTGTTTTAGGCGGTTTAGAAAAAGCTGATATAGCTAATAATACTGCTGCTAAAACTGGAGTTGGGACTGTAAAAGAACTACCAGCAAAAGTTAAACCAACAATAATAGCAAAACCAGAAATTACTCCGTAATATTCTTGACAAAAAAAGAATAATATTGTATAATTATTATAGGAGTTAAACTTGAATGATTTTTGCAAAGAGTGTAAGAACCACAATGTACCGCAATCTATAAAAAAAAAATTTAACGAGCACTTCAAACCTACTTTTATTGAGTGTCCAACAAGTGACCCTAATATAGCAGGATGTTTAATAGAAACTAACTTCAATGTAGATTGGAATAGTTTTTGTACTTGGTTGAATGATAATAAGATGCTTACCATTCAGGAAGCAATCGAAATGGTACGGATAGGTTTGTTTAAAGAACAAAAAGGGAAAAAATGAGAAAGTATTATATAAGTTATGTTTATAGAAATGAAACAGAAGAATGACAAAAGAAGAAATTTCTTACAGATTAGCTGATACTTTTATGAGAGAGTATAAGAAATTTAATTCGTATCTATTCTCAATGAAAACAGTAGATAAATCCAAATGGTGGTCACACTTTGAAAAAGCAGCTGGTTATAGATCTATTGAAGGTTGGACTCCAGAAGTTCATATAAAAAGTTGCTTTGAGAAGTATGGTAAAATATTACCATTTCGAATCTATGGAAAAACAGCAATAGGGGCATGGGAAGAATATCATCATCGATATGAAGAAAAACAAGGTAATGATATTGTAGTTCAAATGTTAGATACATTTAAAAGAATTAAGAAGTGGAATGATGGGGAAGGTTATAATTGGGGTTATTATAGCGCAAACCTTAGAAATATTAAAAGAGGAATCTTATCAGTTCATTTCTTGTCACTCTCAAAAGAGTTTAGAAGATTGAACGAGGAAGAAAACTTTTATGAATTAGAAACTCTTAACTTTAAAAGAGCAATGGTTTTTAGAAACAAAAAATTAGTAATAAAAATGAGAGAAATCTTTGGTGAAGATTTTCAATAAATGATAAGAAAAACAACCGAAGAGTTTATAATAGATAAAATTAAAACTGATTATTGTTTGAATAATGAAATTAAGTTATTAAGAATACCATATTGGGAAAAGAAAATATTAAAGGAGTTTTAAGTGAAGATTTTAATTGATCATATGAATTTTCTTTTTATGTGTTATCATATTGCTCGCAAGCAACTAAAAGAAGAGTTTGGAAAGGAAGAGTTGTTGACTGAAGATGTTGGGTTTTTTTACCACATCCTTTTCAATAAATATAACAGTTACTTCAAAACTTATGGACAGATGATTATTTGTCATGAAGGGAAAGGCTCTCTTGATTGGAGAAGAAATATATATAACGACTACAAGAGAAATAGAGATAAAAACAAACAAGAACAATCATATTTAGATCTGAAAAAAACATTCCCAATCATTGAAGATGTGTTGGCTTTATATCCAACTAAACAAGTCAAGGTTGATGGAATGGAAGCCGATGATGTTATGTTTTCTTTAGCTATGGAATTTGCTTCTAAAGGCGAAGATGTATTAATTGTTTCTTCAGATAAGGACATGATACAATTGAAAAATCATTATGATAACATTGATGTTTATAGTTCATATTTGAGAAAGTATTATGAAAAAGTTCCTAATATTATAATGGAGAAAGCAATTTGCGGTGATGTATCAGATAATATTCCTGGCTTATATAGAGTAGGTCCAAAGACATTAGAGAAGATGTTATTAGACAAAGATTTATGGAAAAAGAAGATGGCTAATGGGAATGACAAGATTTATGAAAGTTTTACAAAGATAGTTGATTTATCTTTATTCCCCAAAGAGAAACATGAAGAGGCAGTAGAACAGTATAATAATACCTCATATAATTTATTCGATCCAAACCAGATTGAATTGTTTTACTTTGAAAATGCTATGAATGAGCATTTATCTAGGTGGGGGGCTGAAACTGGTAATATCATTGATGAGTTAACATCTCAAGGAATTAAAACAGCATCTTATAATCCGTTCAAAAATACAGTAGCTTCTGTTGAAGCTGAAATAATAACAGAAGTTGATGATTTTCTTAAGGAATTTATGTAAGAGAATGAACCAATCTACTACAGAGCAATTTATTAAAAAAGCAAGAAATACTCATAGAGTTAAGTATGATTATTCAAACTCTGTGTATAAAAATAGTAATGAGAAAATTGAAATAATTTGTCCTATTCATGGAAGCTTTTTTATGACACCGAAAAATCATTTAAGAGGGTCTAATTGCCAAAAATGTAGTAGAAAAAATAGAAAAACGACTAAAAAATTTGTGTTTGATTCTATTAAAGTTCACGGAGATAAGTATGATTATAGTAAAGTAAAATATTTTACTAAAAGAGTTAAGGTGGAAATTATATGTAAAGAGCATGGAAGCTTTTTGCAACTTCCTTATGTCCATTTAAGAGGGTCTAATTGCCCAAAATGTGCTAGGAGTAGAAAAACAACAGAGCGGTTTATCTCTGATTCGATTGAAGTTCATGGAGATAAGTATGATTATTCTAAAGTCGTATACATAAGTTCTCATGAAAAGGTAGAAATTGTATGTCCTATTCATGGCAGTTTTTATCAGATGCCTTATTCTCATTTAGGAGGAAATAATTGTCCTATTTGCAAAAACAGAAAAACGACAGAGCAGTTTATCTCTGATGCAATTGAAGTTCATGGAGATAAATATGATTATTCTAAGGTATATTACATAAACGCTGAAGTAAAAGTAGAAATTATATGCAAAAAACATGGAAGCTTTTTACAAGATCCTCACTCTCATTTAAGAGGAAGTAATTGTCCAAAATGTAAATTAAGTAAAGGAGAGTTAAAGATAGAATTACTTTTAAAAGGGCAAAACGTTTCTTACGAAAGTCAAAAAAAGTTTAATTGGTGCAAGAACAAGATGAAGCTCCCTTTTGATTTTTACTTACCTGAATACAATGCTTGTATAGAATATGATGGAGAGCAGCACTTTAAAATAGTTGACTTTTTCAATGGGAAAGAAGGATTTAATTATAGAAAGATTAACGATAAGATAAAAACAGATTTTTGCAATGAAAATGAAATTCATTTAATAAGAATACCTTACTATGAATTTAAAAATATTAAAGAAATATTAATAAACAATCTAGGAGATATTATCATATGACAATTTTAGGCTTAGGGAACTGTGGAATGAAAATTTCCACTCTTTTTGAAGAAAATCCAATTTTAATTTCAACAGCTCATCAAGATTCTATAAACTTTGAGGATAAAAAAGTTTATACTTTTAACGATGAAGGGTGTGGAAAAAAGTTCGGAGCAGGGGTAAAACTCTGGAATAGAAAGCATGACGAGCTTGAAGAGATACTTGGGAATATTCAAGGAGAACAAGTTGTTGTTTTTTCAAGTATGGGTGGAGGTTCCGGAAGTTCATCATTACAATTTGTTTCTAAGATTTTATTAGAACTAGGAAATGATGTTCTTATAGTTGGAGTTCTTCCTTTCAAAAAAGAAGCATTACCTGCGTTAGCAAATGCAGTTCAATCTGTTAATTCATTAATGCCTCTATTAAATGATGTATCAATTATGTTATTTGACAATCAGGAATTATTAAAAGAATATGATAATGACTGGACTGAAGTTAATGATTCAATTATTCGAAAGGTTAATTATGCAGTTAATTTAATTGATAAACATTCAGTTGATGGATATTCACCAATAACAATAGACCAATCTGAGCTTGAGTCAGTAGTTTTTGGTGGTGGATTTGTAGATGTATCTGATACATTTCTTGAAGAGAAACCACCTAAGTTTTCATATGGAAAATTAGATAAAGATACAAAGAACTTAATGATTGCTATGTTTGTAGATGAAGGAGTAAAAGATGATAAGTTGGAAGGATATCATAAAAAGCTCACAGAAGTCCAAAGTAAGTATGCCGGGAGAGCAAAGAATGCTCGAATCGTTCCCGGAATTATTAGAGGGAAGATATTACAATCAAAATCAGAAGAAGAAGTTACAGACAGAGCTTACGTTACTATTGCATCAGGACTAAGTATTGATAGATATGCAACTAAGATGGAAAAACTTAGAGACCAAGCAATTGAAAAGGCAACTAACTTCTCAGCTAAAATTAAAGGAAGAAAAGTAGTTTCTAGTAGAGAAACAAAGATATTGGATATATAATATGGGACATATAAGTTTATGTGAAAGATGCAAGTTTTATTCACTTGAAAAGATTGAAGTAGAAGAAAGAATAGTAAATCAAAAATTTTGTGCGGTTCTTGGAGAGAAAAGAATGATTTTTGGAAATCTATCAGAATGTAATTTTTATAAAGAAAACTTGACAAAAAAAGAATAATGTTGTATAATTAATCAAGGAGATAATAAGTGGGAGCAAGAAAAAGAAGTAAGAAAAAAGCAAATCCTGATAGGCATAAAGCATTTATGAGGATTAGAAAAGAAGCAACACATGACTTCTTCACAGATAAGAACCATAATGAAATGGTAATCAATCCTATGAAGAGATTTCTTCTAGGAAAAGAATATATAAATCCGGAATTAAGAGCAGAAGTTCTTAGAAGAATAGCCAAATATAGTGTTGGCGAAGAAAAATATAATCAAATAGCAACAAAAGGAGCGTAATAGAATGGCATTAGATCCACAAGAGAGAAAGGAAGTACAGAGTAATTTTCAGTCATGGCTTGAAATTCAAGATCGGAGAAAAGATTTAACCACAGAAAATAAAGACATGGTTGAAGCAACAGCAAATTTGCTTGGAACAAAACCCAAAATGGTAAATAAGATGTTTAAAGTTCTTAAACAAAAGATGGAAGATGGTACTGATGAAATGGAAGATCTGTATAATCTTATTAATGAAGTAGAAGGCGAGTAAAGATAATAATAAGAGGATTATTATTATGGAAGAAATTGAATTACTAGATTGGTATAATAAATTAAACGAAGAGAACGAAGGAATTGCAAAAATTACAGTTCCTGTAATTGATTCAGGTGGTGCTCCAACTGATATGGATACAACTGATGATGGGGAAATTATTAATACAGTAAATAAAGTTCCTGACGATGCTGATTATAAAGGTAATGTTGCAGTAACAGGAAAAACCGATGACGATGTAGTTGATAAAGATAAAGGCAATTCTTTAGTTTCTTTTGTTGCAACTAGAAGAATACAAGATATTCTTGTTAGGCTTGCAAGTTTAGATGAACCTTATGAAGCTGATTCAGTTGAAAGGCAAGGATTAATCGATACAGTTAAAAGTTTATATATCAAGCTAGGTGAATATATATCGAGTTTATAAATGACACAAGCAGAAACAGAAATTATTACTTTACTAAAGCAAATTAAAGCAACACAGGTAAAAACATTAGAGTTCTTTCAATCAATTGAAGAGAGATCTTTAGGTGAAGAAGATAGCCAGAAATACTTAGATGAATTAGGGAAGGATACATTTCACCCTCCAATAGGATAATTATTCTATCACATCTTAAATAAAGAATTGGAAGGGTGAAAATTTGTCTATAAAATCAATTGAGGCATTAATATCTGTTAAGTTTTTTCAGCGTAATGAAAAAACTTTTCAGCATTTTATTATTGAGAAGAAAAAGGGTGCATCAAAATATATACTTGATCATAGATTTATAGTTAATTCAAAATTCAATGAAAAAGTGAAAGCATTTTCATTATCATATAAAGACAGCGATAACTATAGATTCTTAGAGAGAAGAGATGAAGATGATCGAGTTGTATTAGAATTTGAACATAAAGAAGCAAGACACGAAAATAATTATTATTTTGTAGTTCCTGGTTTTGTACCAACATCTTCCGGATGTGAAGCATGTAAGTTCAGAAACGAAGATAATAGAGACGGTATATCTTTCTATTGTGATTACAAAGAAAAAACATTCACACATAAATTAAAGAACTGCCAGTTCTTCCGTCAGCAAGAGGGGTTATTTAAAACATGACAGAAGATGAGTTTGCAATTCATATTATCCAAGGAGAGTTTGAAGAAGGAAGAATTGTAACTCTACAAGACCTACAAAATAAACATCTTTATATTGATTTTTGTATTCCCTCTCCTATATATAATTTATTAAAAAAGGATAAAAAAACATGACATTCAACATACCAGAAAGCATAATCATATCTTTTGTAGAAGCAAACTTTGCTGAATATAAAGTAACTGATTCTGGTGAATTTCACTTTAATTCTCCTTTTGAAAAAGATGGTAAATTAAGGTTCTATGTTAATCCAGAAAAAGGAAGGTTCTTCGATCAGAAAAGACAAATTGGTGGGACATTCTCAAGTTTTGCTGCTGAGTATTTAGATATTCCGTATGTAGAAGTTGCTTCACTCTTAATAAGAGAATATAGTTCAAGAGGTGATAGAGAACAAATTAACCTTAAAGAAGTAATCGAAGTTAAAAAAGAATTAGAACTTCCTGAAGGTTTAGTTTTCTTTGATAATAAACCTGATGGTATTTACAGAAATAGAGCAGCAAAGTATTTGAAGAATAGAGGACTATCATTAAATGGTCTTGGTTATGTATATAAGAATAGTAGTAAATTTAATAAGAGAGTTTTCATTCCATTTTACGAAGAAGGAAGATTAGTTTATTTTATTGCAAGAGCATTTGATGATTCACCTTTAAGATATAAAAATCCAGAAGATGTTTCAGCAAGTGAAGTTGTATATAACATTGATAATATTGAAGATGAAGTATTTATTTTTGAAGGTGTATTTGATGCTATGTCATTGAAGTCACAAGTTGGAACTTGTATGTTATCTAACAGTTTAAAGAAAATTCAATGCGTTAAAATATTAGACAAGATGCCTAATAAAATTACGTTTGTTTTAGATAATGATAAAGTAGAGAAAACAAGAAACACAATTAACAGAAGCTTAGAGAAGAATATTAAGATGTTGTTATTGTATAAACCACCAAGTTTAAACTTAAAGATTTATACTTATAGACCTCCTGAAGAGTTCAAAGACTTCAATGAATATTCAGTAGCAACTGGAGTTGATAAAATTAATTACGCAGATTGTATTTTATGGAAGTCTAATTCCATAAATAGCATTATAGATAAAATAAATTGGGGACAATAGGAGATAGATATGAAAGATTATAAAGTTTGGGATTGTAAAATTGTAATAGCAGGAGACTCAAATACGCCTATGGGTTTTGATGCTCCTCCAAGAAGAGCAGCTCAAAAAGCTATTGAAGATGCTGGATTTGAAGTTTTAAGTAATGCTTCAGGTTGGGGTGGAACTATAGATAAATATCAAAGAATAGAACTTGATGGTGACGACGGTATGGAAAATGTTGAAGTTGAATTTGAAGATGAAGATTTTATTGCTTTAGCAAAAATGGCACATGAAAAAGATATAACTTTTAATATGCTTATCACTGAAATGCTAACAAGTTATATTGATGAGCAGGAAGCAAAAAAGGAATAATAATGTATAAATTCATGGAAGATCAAGAGCTGGTCGTATTGGACAATAGTGTAATCACAGGAATTACTTGTGATGATGTTTTGCTTGAAGAGTTTGATGAGATAAAAAAACTCG
>Ga0307989_1001376_pt1 | contig 13140 bp, 13 predicted proteins | sample EllFjometagen185_FD_203164 | JGI IMG/M metagenome (GOLD analysis project Ga0307989, IMG submission 203164) | Marine microbial communities from Ellis Fjord, Antarctic Ocean - #185 | ecosystem: Environmental > Aquatic > Marine > Unclassified | place: Southern Ocean | collected 2014-10-08 | reverse complement strand
TTTAGAATCAATGGAGAGATAATATTTATCTTTTTGTCCGTTTTTGCTTGTCAACTCAACAGTTTTTCCCATATTTTTATCATTCAATAAAGCGGACTTTTCCTCTTTGGTAAATTTGTGACCCAGATATTCATCCGGGATATGTAAACGTTGAATGGGATGCACCTTAATATTTACTGAACCATCTTCCTGTTTTTGCAACCTGATTTTTGCCGGGATTCGAAACTGTTCATCATTGATTTTTGCATTTACCGTGTAAAGTTTTGATGACCTGAAACCATTTAAAAAATCTTTCAGTTCCTGACTTTCCATGTGGTTTACAAAATCCTTGTTGATTCCCACTTTTTCCAGTTTTGCAAATGGAATTTCTTCTTGCTTAATTCGTGTACTTTGTTCCATAACTTTTAACTTTTTATTGATTAATTATTACTGATTATTTCAGGGAATTATTCATTCCCTGGATTATTTGTTGTTTCTCTCAGGATTTTCTGTATGTCGTTGCATATCCGGTTGCGGTTGTTTTCCAACAGTTCAGGGATATCATCGAATTGATAGATATCTGGTATAGATTGATATTTTTTCTCTTCCCGTTCAACTTTTTGGGTGTCCACATGCACAAGACAATTAAAATTCCGCTGGTTTACTTGTTGCCCAAAATTATCTGCTACCTGTCCCACCATATATCCCTGCGGCAGGGTTGCAATTTTCCCTTCCGGTACCAGGTAATCCATTTGCGTTGAAAAAGATGTGGATTGCGTGTTACGGTTAATGTTTATGGACTGCCTTTCCTGCAGGATTTTACCCATGCGGTTTTGAATAAATTTTGCCGTTTCACCAACTGACTGGCCAGCGAAAATATTTCCGATGTTGGTAAGGATGGCGTTTGCCTGTTCCTTTCCATAATCCCGAATCAATTGGTCAATGGTCTGTATTCCCAACAGGGTTGATGTTTTATTGCTCCGTGCTGTTGCTATTAATATGTCCAGCCCACGGAAATAGATGGTTGGTAATTCGTCAAAAATCAAAGAAGATTTGTGTTGGTCCTTTCGGTTCATTACTTTCAACATCCGGGTAATAAAGAGCGAAAGCACTGCACCGTACATTTCTATGCGAAGTGGATTATTGGCAAGGCAAACAACTTTGGGTTTTTGAGGATTATTTATATCTAGTGAAAAATCATTCCCTGAACATATCCAATAGATTTCCTTACTGATTATTTTTGAGATTGCAATTTTAAGGCTTCCCAACTGTCCTTCCAGTTGTTCACTTGCCCCTCGTTTGTGGGCATTGATAAACGGGTTAATAATATTTGCCACATCTTTTTCGCGTGCCAATACTTCAAACAAATCATCATAATCCAGTTGCAATAGTTCAATGGCATGGGGCAATGTGCAGTATTCCCCATCCTTATATCGTTTCAAAAACCATATAACTGCAGCAAAAAACGAAACTGCCGATTCGGAGAAAAACTCGCCTTGTTTACGAATCCACTCCCTGTTAAGGTTGTATAATACTGTCCGTGATGATTCAAAAGCATCGATGGGACTTTCCATAAGTTCCGGAGCAAGAGGGTTGCACCGGAAAGATTTACGAATATTATCAAAATTGATAACATAAAACTCTGCTTCCTGTGGCAATCTCCCTTTTCTCTTTGCTTTCAAAAAATGGTTATAAGTAACCTCGGACAAATCGGGATATTTAAAATCATAAACACACATGGAAAACCCTTTGGCAAGGTGTTGTTTGATAAAAGGTAATACGACAGAAAAGGATTTTCCTGAACCGGGCGTGCCAATAACCATCGTCCCCCGAAATGGGTTAATCACATTTATCCAACCTTCATGTGTTCTATTTTTGTATTGGTAGCGGGATTCAAGATTAATTGAAAATTCATTTTGTTTTAAAGCCTGTTCTTGGGGGAAACTCTCGTTCTCCCAGTTAAAGCGGTCTTTCATCAGGTTGACATTTATCAGTTTTGAGATGTTGTCAAAACCAACATTCAGAATAACAAAACCAAAAAAAGAGAGAATCAAATAAGCAATAACATACCTGTCAAAAATCAACAAACTTCCCCAATAGAGAATTAAACCAAACACAACTTGAATAACAATGGAAGAAACTTTCAGGTCACGGTCTTTTGTTGCCTTTGTACCTACGCAGGTAATTGCCAGAAAAACCAAACAGACAGTTTTTGACAGGAGGACTTTTCCTAGAAATCCCATACCCATCAGTTTTTCTGTTACCGCTGCAAATTCCGGGATATAAAACCCTTTCTCCTTGAAAAAGTGGATTTGGTTTATATACAAAGTCAGAAACAGCAACAGGTAACTGAAAAACCGAAATCCTTCATGTAACCGTGTTAATTCCCGTGATTCACTATTCATTTTTTGTTATTGAACATTTATTCATTTTATTATTTGAATTAAAAATTCCGAGCCTTCATAATATCTTTGTTTTGTATTTCCAAAGTCAGTTTTCGACCTGTATTTCCAAGTGCCTTTTCCAGCATTTCAATTCGAAGGATACGTTTATCAGGAATAGTCAGTTTGGGCAATACAAATACCTCACGAAGTGTCGTTTTTGCCGGGACCTGTTTTATGTTGTAATGCTGATAATCTGGTAAAATCTGATACTCTTGGACATTGGTTGATTTGTACTGCTTTTTATCGTCAATCCACCAGTGAAAACCTTCAACATCATAACCCATATTTGTAGTGTTGGTGATTTCTAATTCAAAAAACAGAACATCCTGTTTCAGGTAGATATTTATTAATTGAAATATTATCCCATCCTTTTTTTCTTTCCGCTTTTTGATGTGTTTTTTACCTTTGGAAAGGATTTGATGGCTTAGCTCTTTTAAAAGATATTCAGGTAAAATATTACTTCCGGCATCTCCGGTTTTTACCGAATGAAAGGATTCCAAATCATAAGAAATTTTATTGGTGTTGGCATAATTTACAAAGAGTGAATAGACTTTACCAGAACTTACAATTGTCAGTGATGATTCCCCCTCAAAAGGTTCAACAGCCTTTACCCTAACAAGGTTGGGATGCTCAGGAACTATCTCAGCGACTATCCGGGAATGGTCACCCACTTGAATGTAACTCACCTTTTCAGGACAAATAATATGGGTTGCTTTGGTTTCACAAACTGAAATCTGGTTTTGGGCAAAAACTGCTACTGAAAAGAAAAGGAATAGAATGGAAATCATTGTTTTCATGATACTTATTTTTGATTAATTAAATAGACAAGTGTGTTTTTCTTGATGGTAACTTTTTTGAGACGTACCCTTTTTAACAAAGTTTGAGCGGTACGATCGGCAGCACGAATTCCAGCATAAGTAAGAGGGTCGTTGGTTACCCCAAAAAGAGAAGAGGTGTTTGTACTGCCTCCAACATCTTTAATAACTTTCCTTGCAACATTATCAGGAACATAAAGACCGGGCAGACCATCCAAATCATAAATTACTAAATCAACCGGCAGAAAATTTCCTTTAACAGGAAGCTGTGTAATTTGAATATGGAGGCGTTCATTTTTGTTTTTGCAAACACCGTAAATAAATGTGTTTTTCTTTAGTTTTATTTCGTTAATCCAGACATCTTCCAGTAAACGTAGTTTAACCCTGTTGCCGTCCATTACGGTAGTGGGTTCATAAACTTCAGCTTTTATAAGAGTACCTTCCACCTCACCATTCTGAAACCCGGAAACACTTCTCTTTTCCAATGTAAAACCGGCATTCTGTTTTTGTTCCAGGAGCAAAAGCCGGGTTTGTGCTTGTTGAAGTCCAAAAAGTAAAGAATCATTTTCACGGTTTAACACAATATTTTCATCAAACACTTTGTCCAGCTCCTCAATACCCGTTGTTTGAAAAACAGATGGGGGTTGAGATTGATATTGTGTTTCCAAATCACCCTTTTCACTGTTTGATTTAGTGTTTAAACTTCTTTTGGTCACCTTACGATATCCGGGTTCAGAATTTGTTCTTTGGTTTTCATCCTGCTGCCCACTTAATTCTTTTTTGATTTCAATTTCCTTTTGTTTAATGTGAGCCAATAGATTTTCATTTGTTTGTCCAAATAATGATTCATTATTTTGTGTTGAATCACTTTGATACAACATTCCTTCCCTTGCAATTTTCATAGAATCATTTTCCAATAAACCGTCTCGCCACAAAGGGGATGCAATAACTCCCTGCTGCTCGTATGCTTCCAGTTTGTCAAAAATCTCAATTGATTTTTCAGCTTCAGGAAGAAGGTAGTTTGCCCCTTCGTTATTTACTCGATTGATGTTCTTTTCTTTCTCCTTTTTTACGTCTTCACCACCACCCAGCACATAAAATATCAGGATGATAAATGGTAAAAGCGCCAGGGGTAAAAATAACAATGCTTTATTTTTTTTCAGGTAACTCTTCATATACTTTTTGTTTTAAATGTTGTTCAAATGAATCTACCGGCATCTCAAAAATGGAAGCAGGTTGTTGATTTTGAATAATAGGTTGTGCCGCTTCTGGTGTAATCATTTTCTCTGAATTTATTTTTGCAGTTGGAAACCAGATAAATGAGAACACAAACAGAAAAAACAAGACTATTACGGTTATCACCCATTTACTTTTTCGTCTCGCCGGGTTTAAGGATTTATCCTTTTCATCCAAATTGTTTACCCAACGGTTAAAACGGCTAACATCCTTTGGCTTTTCTAAAGTTGTTTTTTTATAATTCATCTCTCAATTTTTTAGTTCAATTATCAAGTGTGTTAAAATATATTTACAGCTTTTAATACATTACCTCAGCCAGCCACATGTCAGGCTTTTGGCTGGTTGGCTGCTAAAATGATTTTCTACGAATGGTTTCCAAATCACTATTTTCCACAATACGCCAGCCTTCCATCAAAAAACCATGGGGGTTATTGTCCGTGCGTGAAATATTTCTGAGATATCCTGTAGTTTGAAGATTTCGAATAGTAATATTGGAAGTGCGCACAATTTTTTGTTTCCCATAAAAGGTAAACTGATAGGGATAAGTGGAAAAATCCAACACAATCGAATCGGTCAGTAAAGTCATACTGATATCCAAAGCAATCACCTGGTTATAAAGATTATTCTCCTTATAAGATTGGTATTGCTCCATTGCCGTCCTGTCTGCCAGATATAAAGCTTCCCTTACATTATTTTCGATGTAAGTTTTGTCCGGCTCCAATGTAAAAAACAGCTCATGAAAACGTTTTACATGGTCGCGAGCTTCTGCATCCCTGTTTTCGGAAATATCTTCACGCAGGGCTACCAATAACGATTTTCCATTGTCCAGAACATATATCTTTTGTTTGGAGAGTTCCACCATTTTAATGGACAGAGTAAAAATATAACTGCTCACACCAACCATTGAGATGCTTACAATCAGTAGTACGTAAACGATGAACCTGAATTTACGTTGTATATCAAAGATTCTTTTCATTTTTTTTAAGATTAGATTTAAGATATAAGAATCAACCTATCCGATTTTTGACGGATTGACTGTTATTTCATTGTCCCTTTTGTCACTGCCATCACTGCCGCTGTTCTCACTAATCTTCCCCCCCCGGAATTTGTTCCTGATGCCTGGACAATCCATGTCGCAATTTTTGGAACCATTGCCATACCTATTATCCCACAAACAGGGACTATCAGATTGGAGACAAAAAACATCTTTGGTTGATAAATCACCATCACATTTATCTGGGCTATTTCAACCTCCAGTACAAAAATCAATATCTCCTGTACAAGGGAAAGAATAAGCAGAGCAATAGGTAGGTAGAGGTTTACATTGATAAAACGTGCTATCCACTGCAGGTAATTATCCTGAAAGCCATCAAAAATGGAGAGGGCAAAAACCAGTGGTCCGAATATGACAAGCAGGACACAAAATACCGTTCGTAAAAAAGCGATGAGATAAACCAGTACTTCAAAAAGAGATTCCAAAACCTGCCGCAAGGCATCCATGATGTAAAAATTGATTTGGTTCTGGATAGCTCTTCCTGAGATGATATTATAACTGGTCAACAGCAGGTTTATACCTTTGTCCCAAAGTGCAGCTTCCTTCTCTTCATTTTCATAAAACAGAGGTAGGTCGGTGGATAAAATAGCTTGCTGTTTATCTTCAAGCCGTTGTTTTACAATATGCTTTTTATCTGCATATACTGCTTCCGATAACTTCGTTAATCCTTTTGTTGGGACTAAAAGCAAATTGACAAACGGTCCCCAGAATGTAATGACCAACACCAAAGCAAAGGGTCGTAGTAGTGGAAGCATTGAAACCGGATTGTCTGCAATAAGCTGTTCGTAAATCCGCTTTGAGATGTAAAAAAACGCTGCAATCCCACCGATTGCACGTGCCATATCAACTAAAACATTTGCATGGCTAATCCCTGACTGGATTAAAAAATCAGTGAAACTGAAAAAATCTTTTGTAGTTAAAATTTGTAACAACATCATTCAATTTTTATTCGGTTAAAAAAACATAACTGCCCGTCATTGCATTTTCCTGAGCGGCATTAAAAAAATGAATTTTTCCATGGGTGTAGTCCAGCTCTCCTTCCAGGTGATTCATTACGGAACGTATTTCTGCAAAGGCTTCCATTTTTTCTCCATGGTCAGTCTCAAGAAAGTTGACCATCAAAAAACGAATCAAAAGTTCATCAACTTCTTTTTTAAAAATCTGCTTAACTTCTGTTGCATTTTCTAACTGACCCATTTGCCCCAATTTTTTATATATGCGGACAAATCCATCTGCCAACCAGTAAATATCATTTAGCTCATCTGAACCAGAATCAAACAGTTTTTGCTCTATCTCCTTTTGAAGTTCTGTATTGACTTTTATCTCACCGGTTTCTGAATGCCTTCCTTTCATCTGTTCACGTTCAAGCATTTTTGCTGCAATGCGTAAAAACCCGGTTTTTATTTCACCTGTAATTTCTGCGGCATCAGTGACTGGCAATGAGATAACTTCCATGTAGTAATGTGTTGGCCATGTTCTGATAAACAAATGTGGAATGGGAATCAAATTACCTTTGAATGCGATAAATGACAATGGATAACTGCCCTCCATATCAGGATAGGTACCTGTCCACTTTTTCACATCAACTAACTGTCCGTTAACTCTCCCTATGGTAAATACAAAAAGGATTAGCACACCTATCGCTATTGATTTTATAAAAATATATTGCTTCATATGGACACTGTTTTTATTGAATTACTGATAAAGGCTGTGGTAAAATGCAAAACTTTCAAGCTTACCCTCTTCATGGCTTTTCATGAAGGAAGCGTAAAGCAGTTTATTGTGGAGATAGCAAAGTGTCCCGTAATGTTTCCTTACACCATAGTAAATTTCATTTATGGTATCATACCTCTGTTTGTCGTCCATCATAAATAAATCATCCTCAGTAATGGTGTTTAATATTGTTGTTGCCAATTGGCGGCTATCATCCAAAATCAGGTCAAAAGATTGGACAATTGCAGATGCCTGTTGTGGTGTAAAATTTTCATCCTGTATAAGTTTAGGGAGTTTTTGAGTGTATAGTTCCACTACCTTTCCCAACATTTTCCGGGTCTCATTAACCTGTTTATAGTCTTTTATTAATGCTGATACTTTTTCAAGTCTCTTTAGCATCTTTTTGTCGATTCCCAACATCTCCCCGGTCAAGCCTTTGATGTCGCCGTTCAGCGCTTTAATAAGCACATTATACCAGTTAATTTTTGCGAGAATTCCTTTTTCTGTTGTCCAAAGGGCTTCACGCTGGATACCTGCACCAACATCGGTTACAGGTGCTTGAGCAGTTGCGGGTTTTAGAAAAATACCCGTTGATAATAGTAGTGTTGCCATAATTAAAATTGTTGTTTTCATTTTTTTGAAATTAGATATGAGATTATGAGTACATAGTATTGAGACTTTTATGTCTAAAATATTTACATGGATTTGAGGATTTCCAACATCGGTTTTTTTCCATCCATTTTTTTGAGTATTGCTTCCTTCTCTTTTTGTTCTGTGGTGTAGCAGTAATATTCTGTCCGGCTTACTTCCAAAGCAAATACTCTTGAATAATCTCCCAAGGCAATAAATACCTCCTTAAATTTTCGCTCGGATGGCAGGTTTTTGTTGATGGAAAGGATTTGTTCTTTTTGAAATTCTGTCAACCCAAGGAACTGGCTGATTTGGTCAAATTTATTTTTAAACTTGCCCATGTCCAGTAGAATCCTTGTATCTGCATTACTGATTATCGCATCACGGATTATTGGTGAGGAGATTATATCATCAATCTCTTGTGTTACCACCAACGCTTCACCAAAAAACTTACGGATGGTTTTAAAGAAATACTTCAGGTAACCCGCCATTTGTGGGGTGGCAATTGCTTTCCATGCCTCCTCGATACAGATTATTTTTCGGATACCTTTTAGCTTCCTCATTTTCTGCAGGAATATGTCCATGATAATAAGTGTAGCAACAGGAAAAATAACCGGATGATCTTTGATGTTGTCCAGTTCAAATACTATAAAAGGGCAACTAAAAAACTCATCAGTTTTCATGGGTTTGTTCAGCAGATAATCGTATTCGCCTCCCCGGTAGTATTTGCTTAGAATAAAGAAAAACTCCGAACTGTTAAATTCAACTGATTGTTCATCTACCAAACCGGGAATAAATTCCTTGCAGAACTCAAAATATCCGTTAAAGGAGCGTTCCCAGTTTTTTGTTTTGAAATATTCAACTACAGAATGGGCAATCACATCCTTCTCTATTTCTGAGATTTCTGCTTTGTAAATGGTATAGATAACCGAAAGAATGGTTTGCCTCCGTTCCAGGTCCGGTTCACCTGAAACCACAAACGGGTTAAACGAAATGGGATTTTCGCTTGTAAATTCCACCAGCATTGCTCCTCCCTGTTCTTTTAACCGTTCATTCAGATATTGTGTGAGTAGTTCATAACTCCGTCCAACATCCAGCAAAACAACATGGCAATTTCCGCTCTCTGCGTATTGTCGTAACAGGTGATTGGTAAAAAACGATTTCCCCGAACCCGACCCGCCAATGATAATTTTGTTGCGGTTATGGATAAGGTGCTTCTCCATGGGTTCATCCGACAGGTCAATGTTTATAGGACAGCCTTCCTGGCGATTGGAGAGTTGGATATTAAAACCGGATTTGCTGCTTTTTACTTCACCTTCAAAATTTGTCAGACAGCACGCTTGCGGAACCTGGGTAATAAACAGCTCCGTTTCCGGCAGTTGTGTAGAAAAAGGAACACATGCAAAAAACAGCAACGGTAAATCAAAAGTATGTTGATACGGAAAACAGTTCATCAATGAAAATGCAGAACTAGTTTCACTTTTGAACCCTTTTAATTCTTTGATAGATTCATCCATCAATGTGACATTAAAATGGGCTTTTACTATTTTCTCGCCTGTGGTCTGCACCGTGTCCAGAAAGTTTTCAATCAATCCTGAGTTAATCTTGTTCTCCGAAGAGAACCGGGAAAGGCTGTAAATCTTTTTATAGCTGCTCTCCAAAATTCCTTTTACCTCTTGTTGCCCTGGTACATAAATAAACTGATTGGTGATGTGTGAAAATGGCAAGTTGTAAGTAACCGGGTAAACCAACGATACTGGAAGCCCGGTTTGGGGATGCCCTGTTGTGGGTCTTATCTCCGATGGCAAATGCGAAAAATCACTTAAACTCAGTATCTCCACAAACCGGTCCATCACCCTGAGCCTGTCCCTAAAATCAATTCCCCCAAGCATGGGCTCTCCTTCCCTGAAATTAAGTGTCAAATAACGTTCTATTAAACCTGTTGTTTTTTCGTTTCCAATTGCCTCCTGCTGACTGATGGGAATACACTGTATGCCTCCTTGCGAAAAAACAGATATCAGGTTTGAACGCAGTTCCCCAATCTTCTCATTTATGTATGATTCTTGCATCTTTTGTCTTCGTGAGAAAATCAAAGATGAACTCAGGTAGTTTTTCAAAAGCCCGACATTGAGCAAACTGACATAGATATAGCATTCATGCTTCAGGTATGACCGTCCTTGAAAATGTTCCAGATAACTCTGGTTCAAACCAGGTGCTGTTTTTCTGTTTCGTTTCCCTGACTTTAAGGAAAAATGTTCCACAAAAAAGAAATCCTGTTTATGGAGCAGCGTGTTTTCAGGTAAAAGATTGATGGCACGTTGAAAAGTATCATGCAGCATATACAGTTTTTCACCACTGCATGACAACAGTTCTGGTAGGTGCAACCGAAGACCAAAGCCCATATCCAGGTTATTGGATATTACAATATCCCCGTTAAAGCCTAAAATGGGCAAACTTTTTTCTATTGGTTTTACTTTCATTTTATTTTATTGAGCTTGACAGATTCTTTGTTTGATGGTGATAAAATGTGGCAGTTGTTTGGCTATCCGCTTTTTGTTCCAGCCTACATGTCCCAGTTTTTTTTGAATCCGGTTCAACCGGTAGATGTAAACAAAGAAAGAAGGGACACAAACGACAACAGATATAAATGTTCCGGCAAAAATGTACAAGGGAACAAATAATATCAGGGCTGCAATAACCCCATACAGAGCCAAAAAAACCAACTGCCCTGAAAATCCTTTGATGTAAAGGTTTGTATCTACTTTTTGGATTGGATAGCTTTTCATTTCCAACTGTTTATTTATTGTACCCCCTGTTCTCGCCTCAGCCCGTTAAGCGGTCTTCCCGAAACAGGGGGTATTGATTCAACTACGCAAAGAATGCCCTGATTACCACACCCACAAGGATTAAAAACAGACAAGCACCAAACCAGCCCATTATTGCTTTTTGGGTATCCTGGTCGCCACTTTGCCATTTGATATAGACACGTACACCACCAATTAACCCTACAACAGCACCAATGGCAATTATCAGGTTTGAAACAGGGTCAACATAAGTCCCAACCTCGGCGGTTGCCTGGTCAATCCCCGCTGAACTTTGTGCCATAATTTGGGAAACACTAAAAATCAGGGTTGCAAATATTGCTGAACCCTTTTGAAAAAACTTTTGAACTCTTTTCTTCATAATTGTAAATTTTAATTGATTATTGTTGATGTTGGATATTTTCCATTAGTGCAGGGAGAATTGAATTTTTATCTTCGAAAAAGTGGTCGATACCATAACCTTCATCAAGTCCGGTTTCTTCGTAAAAAGTAACTGTTAGAGGCACTTCATCTACTGGAATTATGGAGATGATTTCTGAAGGAAAATCTTTGGAAGAAACTTTTATGGGTTGAAGGTTTTCCGGTTTATCTCCGCTGGTATTATAATTTTCAAAAAACGGTTCCTGTTGTCTGTTTTTGTCCTTTATCCAGGCAATCATTAAAAGTGTCAGATACCACGCACAAAGTGCATAAACAACAACTTGTAAAAAAAACTCCCAACTGATTTCGTTTAATCCAAACATCTGCCTTTTTTTTTAGTTTATGAATTGTGATTTTGAACAGAATTGATTTTTCTGTGCAAAATCTTTGGCAAAATTGCGATGATGAAATGGATATTTTTCCCAAGTTATACCAACTTGGGAAGTTTATATGGTTAAATAGAAATATGCCCTTTTAGTATAGTTTGAGCTGCTATGGATTGATTTATAACATGCACCTGTTAAATTATTAACAACAGGTATTAAAAAGAAGGTTATCTGATTTGTTTTGATGTAATAACTTTTCCAAAAGAAAAGAAAAAAAGTCAAAAAAAGAAAAGAAAGCCAATCCGGAGCCGCCCGGGATAAAATGCAGGGCTGCACCGTAAACACTGCTATTACAATAATCAAAACCTTAAATACCATTAACCGGGGCACTTGTCTTGGCCTTGCATTTTTCCCAAGGTGGGGTTTGCGGGAAGGGCGGCTAACTTTGGTTTTCTTTTTTGGTTTTTTGACCTTTTGAATGTTTTACTTGCTATTTTTATAATGCGCACCGGGGAAAAGGCAAATGTAGCCCTGTAATGGAGTGTAACGAATTGATGGAAGATGGAATGTAGCCTGCTTTCGGCTTTGTTAGCGTTGGGACATGGGCTGGGAAAAGCCGGAGTGGGCAGAATGAAATAAGGAAAGGGTTGAGCATAACGGAATGGAAGGGATTCTTTTGCCGTGGGGTGCCAGAGGCTCTTTCCACGTACAGGCAAAACACATCCTGTTCCGTGAGGAACGAACGGGTTAAGGTGGGTTGAAGACAGGGAGTGGAATGTGCCGGGGCACTGGGGAATAACCTATATATATTTATTAAACACCTTCTATTTAGCTTCTTTTGTCTTGAGAGTTTTTGTCAAATGCAACCAGGTTGAACATTTCCCGCATACGACTGCGTACACGATTTCCATATTTTAATTCAAGTTCTGAGGCGGAAAGATTAGTGGTAACATGAGTGGGTATTCCTTTGGAAACAAATAAATCATAACGACTGAGTAAAATTTCTGCCATCACATTACATTCATTACCAAAATATTTTTGTGGCTGTTCTATGCCCAAATCATCAAAGCAATATATATTTGAATTATATTTCAACGGACTGGTATTAGCAATACTTTGACCGTATCGATTTATCGTTTTATATCCCTCTTTTTCGTATTCAAAACTAATTTTTCGAGTGGATTTAATTTGGTATTGTTTGTTTCTGGGAAAGAAATAATTTATCAAAAACATCAGCGATGTTTTGCCACAACCAATTGGACCAGTGAGTAGGATTCCTTTTTCCAGGTTCAGGTCTCTTTTAACTGCACCTTCTTCGTCACCAATGGCGTATATCAGCAGTGTAAGGAGCAGTTCGTGGTCTTCCTGAAAAATTGTAAAATGATTTCCAAATTGTTTTTTCCCCTGGAACTCCACCCATTTTCGGCACACCGGAAAATCAAACTGAAACATTCTATTTTTTAAATATGCAATCTCCTCATAAGGGTTCGGAATAATCCTTGTCGTTGTTGACATGATGTTGACTTTTTCCATTAACTTTTTTTTCTCTTCTATTATCAAAAAAAATTGGGTCATGTTTACCCTTTGTCTTGTTTGAATAGTTTATAAAGAGTGTCCCACTTGCTGTCCTATTAGCAGTCTCAGTAGCTGTCCCACTTGTCGTCCCACATGCAGTATCAAATCTGGTACAGCTAACTTTAC
>Ga0307989_1001375_pt1 | contig 13141 bp, 11 predicted proteins | sample EllFjometagen185_FD_203164 | JGI IMG/M metagenome (GOLD analysis project Ga0307989, IMG submission 203164) | Marine microbial communities from Ellis Fjord, Antarctic Ocean - #185 | ecosystem: Environmental > Aquatic > Marine > Unclassified | place: Southern Ocean | collected 2014-10-08 | reverse complement strand
CTTTTCTCCATAAGCCTGCTGCCGTATAGCAAATTCAAACATCATATGATTATGTATATCAATGGTAAGGGATTGCCTGTTCAGGGATTTTGCCCTGTCACTGATCATGATTGATCGGCTGAATTCAAAATCATCATACATAGAAATCTATCTTCCTTATTCAATATGTAGTGTGTTTATTCCGGGAAACAGAGATTATTTAAGAATCTGCAGAGACAAGCATCATCTACAGCATCATCTACAGCATCATCTACAGCATCATCGCCAGTATCATCGCCATGTACGCAGACTTTTAGATTCACCAAAGAGTCGTCTCTGATAATCTTTCCATCAAGGGACAATTGAACATATCCCAAACCAAAATAAGCAGCACCTTTTTCAGATACCGGAATATCAAACCGCTCAGAATTCCTCGCAAACCCAGTTCTATCATGACACATAAAAATATGCATAGTATCGTTTTTACGCTCATAGCAGAAGTTATAGAATGTACTGCTCAAATCCCGATACAAAGCATGCTCTTTAATACATTTTTCGGCATTCACATGACGAGTACCGGAAGCAGCATCATACGCTGCAGAACTTCTGGAAGCCCATATATCGGAAAGTATCCTGCCGGCAAACTCATCAACAGAAAGCTTGCCAAAATCTCTACTATGTACGCTGAATCTATTTGGATGCATTGATTGATCCTGAGGGACTAAGGACAAAGAATCCCTTCGTGGACCATATTCCACAGAAGCTAAGAATCTTACAGGTTCCTGACCAATCTGTTTTTTCAACACTTCTGAATCAAAGACAAGAGAGAGTCGGATGAATCTTCCACGAGCGATACATCCCATAAGTATAAAATCCAATGAGACAGGTTTTTTCACCTGCCCATCATAGGTCCCGGTAAAACATCCCTCAACTCCAAAATTCCAGATCGCATCATCATAAGGGTCCTGCATCACTGCACTCTCAAAAACGACAACTTCCGCATCAGATATTAGGGAAGTTAACTGCTGAACTAAATCCACAAGAGACTGGCGGCCATACATAGACTGATCCGGAGAGATTGCCGCTTTAATCCTGTGAGTAGTCCTGGAATAAATCTCTCCTATCATCTTCTCATTAATGATTTTTCGAAGAGAGGAATGTATAAATTCCCGTATTTGCTCCCTTTTTTCACTCACAGCAACTCCCTAGTCCGCCAATTTGGCAGCTTTTTTCCTTCTTGCCCGTTCGACCCTCACTGCAATCTCAAGATCAGTATATACATCAAGAGCCTCAATAAACTTCCCGCCTCTGATAAGATGGTTGGTTATCCCCATCACCTCGATTCCGGCACCGGTTGGAGCCCCATATATTCCGTTTCCAAGGTGAGTTCCCACCAACTTCCAACGAGTGGATGCCCGATAACCTCTCTTCGCATCGCCATTCCAATAGATATCTTCTATTATTATTTCTGCATCCGGAAACATTGAGAGCCAGGATAACAGAAATTTCTTATACTCAGCATGTCCAAAATAATCCAAATTGCGGCATCCAAGATGGCGATACTGTTCATCATAGTATGCATCAACTTTTCCAATCATCCGCCAATTAAAAACCTCTGCATAAGCACGTCGAATAAGCCCTTCCACATCATGTTCATCTTTAGGGGCAGGAGGAAGCGGAGCCGGGGTCTCTTCACCATGCACACGCTCAGAAGCAGCAGGCTCTTTATCCCCATCATCACAATAACCCCGTGCAATCAGGTCATCTATAACTTCATCAAGATCAAGTCCAAGCTGATTAACAACCGTCACATCATCATGAACCACCCACTCTTCAACTATTCGATTCTCTGCAGAAAAACAGTTGGCAATTCCTCTTCTGCATATTTTCTTTCCGGTTGGTGCGCCAAAAAAACTCCATCCGGTATTTGTACCCAGAGCAGTACTCGGCATAGAAGTATCAAATCCATCAACATCATTTCCCCGCCAAACTACATCATCTACCACCAGCTGAAAATCAGGAAATGCATTCTGAGCAGCAGCGGTTGCCTGAACCACTTTCTCTCTTCCATACACAAGCCCATCAGGCATATGAGCCCTGGATCTGTGCTGGTAATGCGAATAAATCAATCCAATATTGTGCTCATCCCAAATCTTATAGGTACATCGGACTATATAATCAACAATATCTATATAATCATCATCAAAGCCGGTAAGACTCTGCTGCCTCACTCTTCCAGGTTTAAGAAAATCAGAAATATCCCCATTCAGATCAAATTCAACCTTTCCCATCTCTTCCAGTTTTTCATCAGTCAATTTGTCATTTTTCTGTATGCTGTCATTTTTTTCCATAGTACTTTTCACCTATATTGGTATATTTTGTTATTTTATGTATAGAATATTTATATTCAGTTGTCAACTAATATATATATTCAGACTTATTTTTTTGCGTTTCAGATTAATAATTATAGTTATTTTACATTATTATTAAGTTGTGCTATATCCACCCTTGCAGATTTCAAGTTTGGATGATAGTTATATCTTAATAATACTTTAATATTTTTATATTATTTGTTTTTTATTCCGGGAGAGACCAATGAGCACATCAAAACAATCGCAAAAACAGAAGATACTGAATTTTAACCGTTCAACACAGTAACAGGCTAAAAAACAGGAAACACCTGATTTAAGAGGTTCGGGATCCGTCATTTCGTAAATGCCGCTTCCTAAACTGTCCGGGAGTAACTCCCTCCTGCTTCTTGAATACGGAACAGAAGTAACTCTCACTTTTAAAACCTACACGCTCAATAATATCCTGAATCTTCATGTCATGGTGATTCAGAAGCAGCTCAATGCTTTTCGTAATACGGATTGAGTTGATATACTCTGACGGCCTGTATTGGATCGCCTCTTTAAAAATCCTGCAGAAATGCTGAATACTCATTCCGCAGGCATTTGATAACTCCTCAAGAGCCAGTGACCTGCTGTATTCATTTCTAATGATCCTTAATGCCGGAAGCAGGATGCTTGCGGTCTCTTTATAGAGCATCTCACCCTGTTTATTGAATAGATAATAACAGTCAAGAATCATTGAATAGACAAGAACACTGGACTCCAATCGGCTTGCTGTTGACTGTTCACCAAGAAGGTTTACCGCCTGTTTCACCTTATCTTCAATCCGTTTCGGATCTTCTACATCAAATACACCTGTACCTTTGATATTCATCTTACCCAGCAAGTCATGCAGCTGGTAGCCTCCGAAAGAGATCCAACTCACAATCCAGAACTCAGACTCAGGATAGTATGTATGTGATTCATCAGGATATAATATTACCGCTTTTCCAGGCAGCACAGGATACTTCTGCCCATTCATTTCCAGGATTCCATGCCCCTCGGTGCAAAGAAGCATCTGATACACTGGAAACCCGAAAGGACGATGTGTCTCTTCCTGTTTACAGTCGTGCCCTGCGCCATACATTTTATAGGGCAGCTCTTTCTCAATTGTTGTCAATACAGATAATACAGGTAATTCCATGAGTAAATAATAGTACATATTTCAGGCAGAGACAACTCAGCATATCAAATGCAATATTCCAGGTCTTTCTACCAAGTTTTATTTTCCCCATCAGGGTCTTTCGGATTGCAGATTCTTGTAGTCCTTTCAAATATATCTACTCCCAAATCATGTAAATAATTAGGCAGATCGATAAAACACCAGTTTTCGGAAATCTTGCCATTTTTAACATAATAAATATCGATATCTCCTCTTAAATTACCTGGTTTTCCACTGGCAGGAAGCCCCAGCCATCCTCCTGTAGAAGTGACTGTCATACTTGAGTAGAAACAAACAAAATCTCCTTCTGCAAAATAAGCATGTATCGTTCCAACGGTTTTATCCTTCAGCTGCTTTCTAAACGGCATCTGATGCTGCATTTGGTACCGGGGAATAGTATAGCTAGCTCCGATACCACAAGGACCATACCATATCATATCATCATTCCAGGACTTTTTTAGCATATCCCTGGGGGTTTCGTTGCCAACATTTAATGAAATTAAACCATTTATCATATCGTCAACTACTTTGAAAGAATCTACCGCCTTCTCGTAAGGAGCATCCTCAAACATCAGTCCGTTGTGGTCCCTCGGCCCAGGATACCTAAAATAGTGCCCAGTCTCGGGCGGTAGCGGATTCACCCCGGCTTCGACCATAAAGCCGATTAAATCAACAAACATGGCTGTATGCGTAATTTTACCGTTTTCCACACATGAAAATTCAGCATATTGCAAGTGATGCATTTTGCAGGTAATAGGGATATGCATAAATTCTTTATCGTAGAGACCCATGAACCACCCCAAACTCATGACCCATTCTTTACCATCTACACTTGTTCCAGCCATAAAAACATCTTGCCGCCTCTGCATCTTAGCCATAGACTCTTTAAGAGGCTTCCAGAAAATATCAGCTGCATCATCTGCTCCAGCCTGGTTCAGAAAAGGATATGGACCCTCCCATGTATAATTATCTGAAGTGTATTTCTTCAGGACTACGACTGATTCTTCAGGAGTACATTTCTCCATTTCCTCAAAATAGTCTCTGACTATTTTCTTTATTTCCTGATATGTGTTTTTCATTTTTTCTACCTACATAAACTTAACTGAAAGTCGTCAAAACGTGTTTCGGCACTATCTCTTAATATAATCCGGCTGGAAGATATCTTCAGTCCGTCCCAAAACATCCAATCCCTGCTGTTTTAGCCAATAGGGTATATCAATGATGACCCAATTTTCCGATAATTCATCTCCCTTTCGATTATACACATCCACTACCTGCATTTCGGTGGAAACTCCACTGCCAGGCATACCAAGCCATCCCCCCAGATGCGTGTTAGAAAGATTAGGCCAACCGAAAAAACATGCAAAATTACCTTCGGCAAAGCGGCAAATATGTCCAACAAACTTCTTGTTATCCAGGTTCTCTCTAAAAGGAAGCTGATGCTGAATTTGATATCTTGGTATGGTATAGGAAGCCCCTACTCCCGAGGGACCATACCAGATCATATTTTTCGACCATGTCCGTTCAAGAATCTCAGGAGGGCATGTCATTGATCCCAAATCATTTAATTCGCTTAAGTCATCTATCATCTCATTAACAAGGTTCAGGGTTTTGACTCCTTCTTCTTCAGGAACATCTTCGAAAAGAAGACCATCATGGTCTCTTGGCCCCGGATAGGTGTAGTAGACACCAGTTGAAGGAGGAAGAGGATTTGTACCTGCTTGCTCCATCATTCCGATAATATCGAGAAAAAGTCCCGTCTGCACTATTTTTCCATTATCAACGCAGTGGAACTCAGCGTAGCGTAGGTTGATCATTTTACCAGTGGGTCTGATTCCAAGCCAGGGAGCGTCGAAAAGCCCCATAAAATGGCCCATAGACATTACCCAGGTATCACTTCCAAGCTCATTTGTCCCAGCTATAAAAATATCCTGTCGTCTCTGTAAATTAGTCAGGGATCTCTTCAGCGGAATCCATACTTGCTCAGCTACAGCCTCAATCTCCTTAAGGTGACGAAACGGGTAAGATCCTCTGAAGGTATAATCATCACTCATATACTCATTCATGACTTCAACGACATTTTCTGGAGACGTCTTTTCCAAAGCCTCAAAATAATTTCGTACTACTAATTTAATTTCCTTATATTTGCCCATAACTCTATTCAATTACCTCCCTGGAATACATGAAGCCAAAAACTGGAAGCTTGCTTTTACCGTATTCTTCAATAAACAGATGTCAGTATGAATTAAGCTATTTAATGAGATCAAACTCACTCACCTTTCACTTTGTTTTTTTTAAACTGATATTCCCTATTGAGTTAACTAAGCCTCATGATCATCCTATCAACTAAAGTTGATCAACCCCCTGAATAAGGAGACTGAAGGATGATTTTATCACCTTCCTGCAGCTCCTGGGACAGCTTTCCCATCTTATTATTAACAATCGGGAACAGGTGCTTTCTAATCTTTGGATCAACATTAAAATGCTCCATTACGGACTCAATAGTCGATTCCTGAAGCTCCACCTCTTCAAAATCTTTAGGAAGTCCAAACTCAGGCTCCCCCCGTACAGTTATTTTCATCACTTAAAACTCACCAATCAGCCAATCAAGCTCATTCTGATAGAGACAGGTCTCGGTAGGCACTCCCTCTTCATCCCAGAGATTTATCGCATAATAGGTTCTGATTGCCTTATCAAAAGTCTCTTTATCGATAAAGAATCCGGCACAAGGTCCTCCCCCTTCAAGCGGGGTAAACATTCTCTCCGGAAGCGTGTCATCCTTAACTGTCAGACCTTCCCGCAAATTGAAAATCCTTGACATGGTTGAGTGTTTTTCTCCGATTTTAATCAGATTCCAAAGATTCACACTTTCCCATCCTGTCACTGCCTGCATATATTCACCAATAGAGCTGATGGTAAAGGGTCCATTGGGCCGTACACAAAAGTCACATATACCGATAGCATTAAACCCATTATAAAGGGATTGATTTACAAAGAAATTCCGCACTTTCTTAGGAGACAGGTCTGTAGCGGGAAGCGGTTCATTGATCCCAATAGCTTCATAGAGAGCTGCTCCACCCTCAGTAGCCAGGACATGATCATGCTGTACTTCCATATGATCGGGACCGGCTGATGGAAGAGCATATGCTAAAGCAAGACCGGCTTTACCTCTTGGATCATGTGCAGGAAAAGCGGAATTTTTCACGTGTATAGCATATTTTGCAGTCTCTTCCCCAAAGTGTGCAATGGAGTTTTTGAATCCTTTTGCAAGGATAGCTCCAACCCCTTCCATCGTACACATCTTCTCCAGCAGGATCAGCATATTCTCTGAATTCCCGAATTTCATCTCAAGACCCTCTAATTGATCTTTAGAAATCAAACCATTCTCAAAACACTCCATTACCCAGGCAATCGTCACACCGGCAGAAATAGTATCCATACCGGACTGCTGACAAAGCTGGTGGGCAACACTCACAGGTTTAAGATCGTTCACCCCGCAACAGGACCCGAAAGCCATAGTCGTCTCATACTCTGAGCCTCCGTATGCAGGATCCACTTTATACTTTCCATCATCTATCTCAACTACCCGCTTACAGCTTATGGGACAACGATAGCAGGTGCCCGTCTTCTTCAGGATTGTCTCCATATAGGTGGTTTCAGCAAGATTCTCAAAATCATCAAAAACACCATGCCGAAAGTTGTAAGTAGGAAAAACTCCTACCTCCTGAGTCGCTCTGACACCTCGCATGGTACCATATTTAGGGAATGTATTAGGAATCTCTTTCCATTCTTTAATCAAATCTCTGACTATCGTCTTGACCCGTTCCTCGTTATACAGGGGAAGTTTCTGTACCGTTCCTCTGACTGCTATTGCTTTCAGGTTCTTGCTTCCCATAACGGCACCCATTCCAAGACGGCCGTTTGCATGCTTTAGTTCATTGATTACACAGGCATAGGAACTCATCTTTTCACCGGACTCCCCTATTAGTGCAATTCGTGTCTTTGGATCACCAAGCTCTTCCTTGATTGCATTATCAGATTCTTTTAACTTTTCACCCCAGAGATGTTTTGCAGATTTAATTTCTGCGACACCATCTTTTATGGAGAGATAGACAGGATCTTCTGATTTTCCGGTTATGATGATTCCTTCATATCCGGCAAATTTCAGTTCCGGTCCCCACCATCCGCCGGCTTCAGTTTCACCATATCCCCCGGTTAAAGGGGATTTACCGACTATGGATATACGGCTCAAACCCGGACCCGGGGTTCCGGTAACAAATGAAGTCATAAATATGAGATTGGCTTCAGGACTTAATGGATCTATCCCGGCCTTCTGTTCCTGAAGGAGATAATAGAGCGCCAATGTATTTCCTCCAAGATATCTCTTGAATAGAATCTCCGGAATATCCTCAGTAGTGACTATTTTAGCAGTAAGGTCCACTCGTAACAGCTTGCCCCATGCTCCATACATTTTATCCATATTATCCCCTATAAAAAGTTTATCTTAATAGTAATATTTTCAGATTACTTGTCAATTAAATTGACTACGCAATCATTTATTTCATGTTACCACACTTGTAATCACATGTCCAGTTACTTTTTACTTTACAGGAAGCTCTTTACAGAAAACAGAGCGTGGATAGAAGGGTTATGAGTTAGTAGTCCACATACAAAAAACGAGACCACAATGAGAAGTATTAATTATGTAGAAAGAAGCTATACCCGGTGCTAAAATAAAGGACTACTCTTCTTATTCTTTTTCAACTTCCAGGGATCAAGAGACCACCTTAAACGCTCGCGTACAATTACCAGCAACGAAGCATGCATACCCATAGAAAAACCCAGGGCAATAACCATCGCAACAGCGAGCATTATTCCAGTTGATCGCATAGCGTGCATTGAAGAGGGAATAAATGAAGCAAATCCGGAGATTGTGATTATTGTGGTAATGAGAAGGGCCCGACCGATCTTTTTAATAACCTCTTCCATCCGTCCTGGTCCTTCAATCCTATAACGATGGCTAATATGCACGGCATTATTAATTCCGATTCCTATAAGCAGCAGTACCGTAATGATATTGATAAAATCAAACTTTATTCCCAGTAAAACCATCACCCCAAGAAAAGCGGAGAGTGATGCCAGAAGCGGTATAACAGAAAGTACGGCAAGCTTTATGTTTCGGAAATCAAGCAGAAGGATAATGAAGATTACTAATAAGGCTACACATCCAGCCCTTGCCCCATCCTCTAATACCGTAAGGTTCATCTGATCAGAGGCTTCAACTATACCCGTGAATTTATCAGTAACAGAGACAATATCCTCATAGAGTGCTTCGCGATTCTCTTTCACCCAAAGATTCTCTTTTGGAATAATAGTGATAAGGTTTGCTGACCCATCCCTGGTTACATAGAACTCTTTTAGGTGGTCAGGCAGCGATTCCAGGGTGAGGAAATCAGTAAGCAGCTGACTACCAACAAACGATAAACTATATACGGCCAATTCCTGATACAAATTCATGATAATCTGTGTCTCGGAAAAAACACTATTTAGTTTAGTTATTAACCCTACTTGCCCGGGATAACCGACCTTCCTGGCTAATAACCGTAGGTTATCAATAATAATCCCTATTTCCAACTGCAGCTTCTGCAGCTGATCTGCACTTATATTCTCAGGATTTGCGAACCCTTTTTCTCCGCTTCCCGATATAACCATCTGTTCCAGTATCACTTTCATTTCCCGTTGACGTTCCGGGTCTGGTATAAATGAGATGACTGAATCCACCTCTTCTATAAGATCTGAATTTTTCAGCTGGTTCACTAGACTCCTTGTCTCAGCCAACGAATCACTGTATATAAAAAGAGCATCAGGAGACCTTCCGAACTTTCTGATCATTCGCTCCTGTAGAAGAACTGATTCCAGCCCGGCAGCTTCCATATTCATACTATTGGATTCGACTGATATTTTAGGACTGTAGATAGACAGATATACGGTTGCAGCAAAAAATATCATAAAAAATATGAGAGGAATTTTACTTATCATACTCCCAAGATGCCCGATAATACTTGCTTCAGAACGTGTACGGACAATAGAGTCTTTTCTGTTGTGTTTTCGTATCCATTCGTCCCGAAAGGAGAGGAGCACAGGAACCAGGATAATCATTGACAGCAGCTCCAAAATAGTACCAACTCCGGCAATAACTGCAAGTTCCCTCACTAATACAGAGTCGGCTGTTAACAAAGCAATGAAAGCAGCTGTTGTTGTTAATGCACCAACCACAATTCCCCGACCGCTCTTCTTTGTGCCTGCCTTAATACTCTCATTAAAGGTTTTCCCTGTTTCACGCTCCTGTATAAAAGCTGTAAGATAATGAATCACAAAGTCCGTACCTAGCCCCAGCAATACGACCATATACATAGCTGTCAATATATTAAGTCTTCCAAAGATGAAACCTGCAGCACCTGCAGTCCAAAATATCCCGATAATCAACGGAAGTCCTGCAACCAGAGGGATAACCGTCATTCTAAAATTCAGAACAAGAATTACCAGGATCAGAACCAGTGCAAGAAGAGCGAAAACAACAACTCCCTGTTTTCCCGTGATTACTTCATCTTTTGCGGTAACCAGCGCTCCGGTAAGGCCAATTGATACCTGAAAAGCCTCTTCATAGTGCTGAACACCTGTTTCAATTGTCTGTATATTATCCGGTAACACGGACCAATCATCAATGGTGAAAACAGGTTGGATAAAAACCAGCGCCATATTCTCAGCATCATTGATAAAATAGGGTTCAGGCAGAAGCACACTGTTGACGATGTCCTGATATGCAGAATCCTGTTCTCTTTGATCACCTGCATAAAAAGCATCTAATAATCTATGCAGGCTAAATAAACCTTCATTGATTTGGGTCTTCTCAAGACTGGTAAGCTCCGAATCTGTCAGAATTTCATGCAATTCCTGATTCATTGAAGATACCAGCGCCACAGGAACTTCCGATTCTGACAGAGACTGTATGCCGGTAATTGTATCCAGAATACTTTCACCAGATTTCAATAAAAGAAGATAATCTGAAAAGGCTTCAGTATCAGTACGTCCCCGAACGCTGCTGATAATTTCACTATATTTATCCGTTGACAGCTCATTAGTTACTGCATCTACAGCACTTCTCAAGGCTATGGAATCCTCTCCTTCAATTACCAGAATAATGGTACTGGCTGATGGAAAATCTTCCATTATACGTTTGAGTTCATCAACTTTTTCAGAGGATCTCGGAAGTATGGAATAAAATGTCATTTCCAAATGGAGAAAACTTAAACCGACTGCTGCTGCAGTGGTAAGAAGCAGGGCAATCAGAAGTGTTTTCCATCTGTGCCCGACAGCCCACACTCCCCAGTTAACCAGGATAGTATCAAGTTTTAAGCTCATTTCGATGCTCCCTGCCCTTTAGTTGATACAATCAGAATAACAGGCGGTTTGGGTCCTGTCAAACTCATTCTTGCTCAACCTGCAGACTGTTACTTTCCTGCAGAGTGAATGAAATATTCAGGTAGTTAGGTGAAGGTAGTATGCTCTTAGATAATAAACGGAATAATACCTGCTATCAAACCAGTGGTAACTACTACTATAATAAAAAGAAGATATCTAATCTTGTATGCACCAAGAAGTGTTGGGTCGTAATATCCTTCCACTCCATTATCATGGTAAATCTTCAACAAACCACTGACTAATTTAAAATGGGTCTGTCTGCCCTTAAGCAACCCTATAATTGCTACAAGGTTCACTACTATTATCAATACAATAAAAATACTCATAGCCATGAAGTTTGGATCATTTTCTCCGGCAAATGCTGAATTAATAGCCAAAGTTACCAGATTTAGAAGAATAGACGCAAGAACAAATATTATATCAGTACGTGTATTTGTCTTTATCTCCTCAATAATGTGCTCATGAACATATTCAATCATCACTTACTCCTTCTTTCCTTTGGACGATCAGAAATTTTACACCGGCAGCTACCGGTAGTATTACAGCCTGCAGCATACTGATAGTAACAAATATCCACTTAATAAAAGTCGATGCAGAGGCAGCAAATGGTATAAACACAAGTTTCCCAGGATAATTACTCATAAGAATAGTAACAAAAGTATTCTCCCCCAGATCAAACAATACTGCAAAAAGCGGGAGCAATAGTAATAGAAAAAGTTTACTGCCGGGTTGAACGAGTCTAAAGAGTCCAAATGCAGCAGCTGTCAGGCAAAAAAGGCCGTAAGCCAGAGGAAATATAAGATCAAATGTCCATCTGGCGTGGATATAGGACGCACGTCCTTCATCACCGTATGAAGCGATTCGCTCATACACAGAATCTGCCCGGTAAAAGAAACTGGTGTCAAAGGATTTACCTTCCGGTGTATATTCTGAAGCTTTTTCTGACTCACCGGGAAGAATCACTAATAGAAAAATAACCATTACTGCAAGTCCAAGAACGAACATTCCTGGGTGAGCTAATATCTTTACTGTTTTTTGCATTCAGTAGAATCTCCCTTCTATAGCTACTCTCTTATCTTAACACAGGGATACTCCACAGAATACTATCAAACAGCAAAACAAATGATATTAAGAATAAAAAAAAGCGGATCTTTTTGCAGATCCGCTTTAATGAAAGGTTTCGTCTTTGGAGTTTGCAACGCAAACTCCTGAAACAACCTTTGGTTGTTCACTCTCATCAGGAGAGTCTTAGATTATGTAAATTCTTATATTGATCCACGTCCGCCAAAACCGGAACCACCACGAACAGATGAACCACCACGGTTATTCTGAATCATACGGGAATCCTGCATTCCGCCATTCATCTGCCTTCCTGAATTTGTTCTGTTGTTTTCCTGAACCGGTGCATTACGGGAACCTCTTGCATCATCATTAAACATAGGATGATCACCCCAATCAGAATCTGAATCAGCCATAAATCGGCCCTGACCGCCCATTACATCAAAATTGTATTCATCTCCATCTACTTCTGCGGATTCAATAAAAATGTGCCCATCATACAGTTCTTCACAATCATCCAAATCACTCAAAGTACCGTTAACGGTAGCATACAGTTCATTGAATGATTCCAGATCAAGCATTCTTGCCCGCGGGGCGGAGAGGGTAAAAGATCCCTCATCGGTGAGAAGGACTACTTCTGCATCCGTTACATTCATAGTTCCTGATAGCGTAACTGTTTCCCCGTTGATTCTTCCAAATCCCGGGTCGATGGTGCCTTGTGCATTTTCTCTTGCACCGCTTGCAAATACTGATGCTGTTAATGCCAGCAAAATTAATAGAATACTTATTTTTTTCATTTTCAAAACTCCTTGTAGTGTGCTAAACAGCTTCGTAATATTTTTTTGCTGTTTGCTTTGTGTATGAGTTGAATATACAAGGACACTGTTAAGGAACAATATCGCGGAGGTTAAGTTTTTATAACCTGAAAAACACCAATAAGTAAGAGATGCCTGAATATTTATCTCTTAATATATTGATAACGGTTATGCCGTTTGCCTGAAGTTTATGGACTGAATTCATACTGGTTAAAATCTGGAACGAATAAAACCATCCAACGCTTGGAATGAAT